>Ga0209291_1000495_pt1 | contig 37946 bp, 32 predicted proteins | sample GOMGulsemesocosm_FD_184633 | JGI IMG/M metagenome (GOLD analysis project Ga0209291, IMG submission 184633) | Methane-oxidizing microbial communities from mesocosms in the Gulf of Mexico - GOM9B Gulf of Mexico (SPAdes) (version 2) | ecosystem: Environmental > Aquatic > Marine > Cold seeps...
ACCTTGGAAAAATGAACAACTATTAGCTGTAATTGCGGCCGGCTTCGCTCATGCAAAAGACAAACAAAAGGTTGGTAAACTTACTCGACAAACCGTAGGACTAAATCACGCACTTAAAGGACAAAATTTTGAATTTTTAGGTCAAAGCTCTGCGATGCAACAGGTTTTTGATACCATTGAAAAAGCGGCTAAAACTGATGCTAACATTTTAATTACCGGTGAAAGTGGCACAGGCAAAGAACTAGCGGCACATGCTATACACTTAGCAAGTAATAGAAGTGATCAGGCTTTTATTAGTTTAGACATGGGTTCGATAGCCGCAAACTTATTTGAAAGTGAACTTTTTGGACATAAGAAAGGCGCCTTCACCGACGCTAAAGCTGATAGAACGGGTCGATTTGAGCTCGCCCATGAGGGAAGTTTATTTTTAGATGAATTAGGCAACCTGCCCTTGAGTCAACAAGCGACGTTATTAGCCGCATTACAAAATCGTCAAGTTACCCCTGTTGGTGGTACAAAACCAATAGATGTGAATATTCGACTTATTTGCGCTACCAATGAAAACTTACCCCAAGCGGTACATGAGAATCGCTTTAGACAAGATTTACTTTACCGGATTAATACCGTAGAGATACGCTTACCACCATTACGTGAACGCGTAGATGACATCCCCTTACTGACTGAATATTATCTTGAACACTTTAGCCGTAAATATAAAAGAAACTTGTCTATTTCACCTGACGATATGAGCCTGCTTTGCCAATACGCTTGGCCCGGCAATGTCCGTGAATTGGCACATATTATTGAACGTTCTGTTATTTTAAGTGACTGTGGTGTACTAAATATTTGTTCTGTACTTGGCGAAAGCTCCCCTAATAAACTACAAAAAGTGGATACCGTTCAAGACCCTAAATATGATGAGAGCTCGGTAAGCAATGATGTTGATAATAGACTTTACGATTGCTTCAATTTAGACATATTAGAGCAACGTGCTGTACGTGCAGCGCTTAAGCATCATCAAGGAAATGTTAGTCAAGCGGCAAAGGCACTTGGCTTGACGCGGGGTGCTATGTACCGACGTTTAGAAAAGCATGATCTATAATTGGACTCCAGTTTCCCCCTCAATGACTTAATTAAATGAAATATATTTTATGAACTTTTTAAATAATCGCCCCTCATTATTATTGGTTATTAACCTTGTTGCTTTATTGGTTTGTATAGCATTACTAACTCGGGTTTATAATACGATGGGTATGTCTTCGACTTTGCTGTTGATACTGGTGATAACAATTTCATTAACCGCTTCATTGCTGAGCTCTTTTAAACGTCAAGACCAACAACTGATACAGGTGGTAAGAGCTCTCTCTAATGGTGATAATACCTTAGGGTTTAGTCATAATCATCCAATGCGTCAGCATTTTGAAGGGGTGAAAGAGCAAATGCAATCTGCACGGTTTGTTGCCGAGCGACAAAGCGAGTTTTTAAAAGCGTTACTGGTACATGTAGACCTTGCAGTCATCGTTTTCGACGTTAAAGGTAATATCATTGAATCTAACCCCGCGGTCGTTAAGTTGCTCGGCAAGCGTGTCGACCATATCAATGAACTATGTCATATTGGTACTGTTATTTTAGCCGCACAGAAGAACTTGCAAAGTACAGTGCAATGGCAACACGGAGAGCAGGAAGATACATTAACGCTGCAAGTGAGTATCGCTGAAATACAAGGACAAGAGCGTAAAATTGTCACTTTACAATCAATTCACGAGTTGTTGATAAATAAAGAGCAGCAGGCTTATAAGCGGCTTACTCACGTACTCACTCATGAAGTTGCCAACACAATAACCCCATTGGCTTCTATTGCACAAACTTGTCAGGGACTAATTCCTGAAACGCTTAGCTTTATCGATGAAGAAGGTAAGCAAGATTTAACACTCGCACTCAATACACTCGCGTCTCGTACTCAATACTTAGGTGAGTTTATCGCTAGCTTTCGACAAATTAGCAGCCTACCCATGCCAAATTTAGTGCCGACTCAATTAGCCACTATTTTAACGCGAATCGAAATACTACATAGACAACAACTTATTGAATCTAATACCCGCCTAACGATTGATATACAAAACAAGCAATTGGTCATGTTAGATAGTGCTCAAATTGAGCAAGTACTTATTAATCTGATTAAAAATGCTATAGAGTCGGTAAAGTCACATAGTAATCAACAGCTCAATTTAGTGAGAAATGAAATGTTTGAAAATCATATTTCATTAACCATCGCCCAAAATAAATCGCAGCAACTCTATGTAGAAGTTGCAGACAATGGCGCTGGTATTGGTGAGCATGTGATAGAAATGATTTTTGTGCCTTTTTTTACCACCAAGCGACAAGGTTCAGGCATAGGTTTGAGCCTTTCTAGGCAAATTATGATCAATCATGGTGGAGATTTAGTTTATCTCTCTCGTGCAAAAGGTGCTTGTTTTAGGTGCATATTTGGTTAGTTATGATTAGATTTCTATTGAGATAAAGCCAATTATATTTTTTTGTTTGAAGTTTTAACTTCTAAAACTCACAGCTAACTAGCAGGAAAACGAATTAAATAGTTAACCTGCTCTAAAAATAATACTAACTGCTTTTTTAAGCTGTTAGTTTGAATAACTTTTTTCTGGCGTTACTATGTTTTGATGGGATAAATATTTTCTGGACAAAACCACAGCGATCAATGGAAAAAGAAAAGATAACTGAGCGACTAAAGAAAAATCAAAACGGGTTGATAACTCACCATAAAGATAAAAACCAATAGAAATAAAAAGTGTTTGAATAAAACTATCAAATGAATTTGAAAATGCACGAATTTTGCTTTCAAACGTCTGGTTTAAATGATTTATGTAAATAGGTGAAATCACTGATTCTATAAAACATATCATAAAAAACACACCAATTATTATAGCTAATGTACCAAGCTGGGAAATGAGGAACAGTACTGATAATACTAATGGGCAAATGATAAAAGCAATGTTCAAGCGATGTTTGGGAGGCAACTTATCGCTAGTAAAATAACCTATTGAGCAAACAAATTGCCCTATAGCAATAATCCAGGCAACTGCTTCAACAGATAACCCCATGTCTTTAAAAAACGATTGACTAAAGACTAAATACGGAACAGTTACACATTGAACAAGAGCCATGAACAAAATGATTGGTAGTTGTGCGCGCCCTGCACCGACCAAAAAATACCGACTTGCTTCACGAACGACCAAAAAATCTTCCTCGTGATGTTCATTGATGATCTTCGGCTCTGGCACAAAAGATATTGCTAATAAACTCAGAACAAGAGCACCAGCATAGGCAAGATAAACCATATCCCATGAGATGGTTTGTAATACCCCTCCTAAAATAATCGCCAGACCCAGTACGATACTTCCAACTGAACGAGATAATGACTCAAGTTTAATAAAAGAAGATTCACGATTTTCTTGTTTATATAAGTCGTAAATTAACGAACGATCACTACCAGACACCAAACTCATCGCGAGTCCATAAATCGCATAAAAGAAGACGAAAGCAGCAAAACCTGTGAAACTAATGACCCCAAAGCAATAACCGATGTAGGTTAATAATCCCATAATGACACTTTTCTTACGACCATATTTATCACCAAGAAGGCCAGTAGGGATCTCTAATATAAAGGCGCTTGCAAACAATACTGATTGTAATATTCCAATTTCAGCATTAGTGAATTCCTGTGACAACAAGAATAAAATAAAGATGCCTCGGTCAAAAACAGCTTGTGTGGCGATATAATATAGAAAATAAGCACGACTACTACGCTTGAGTTTTCGAGGGTGATGACTTTCAGATGGTTGACTTTTATAACGAGTGTTATTTAAATTACTATTGATATTTTTCATTATGTGCTCTTAAATCTCAGCTGACATCGCAGGAATTTCAGCTAGATTTATTTCTAAACTGGAATTTAATTGGCGGATAACAAGCTTGATTTGATAGCACACTGAAGGCTATAAACCTTTGAAAAAGCCAGGAGCTTATCGGGCTTAGTCATTGATTAAGTACTTCTTGGTTGGTTTCCCTCATCCTTAAAATTAAATGATATTACTGATTGTTTTTCATCCGGCTAATATATCAAAGATAAGTTTTCAATGCGAGTATTGATGAAATCGACAGCATTATTCACTTTTGGCAAATTTCCCATCTCAATGGAAGTATGTCTATCACCAGAGAAATTTATTGATGATCGATAGTATTTAGCCAAATTAAGGCAGTAAACCATAGCGGGTCAGCATAGCAACGAGAACTTCATTTGATGCTAGTGCTGCAACATCACCACTCGCCCCTTTTGCCCCATCACCACTCGCATTTGTCACGGCAAACAATGCGATGTCTTCACCGGGTATAATATACATGTGTGCATACCAATAACCATTAGAACCATTATGGTAATACAGTTTTCCACGGGCAAAATCGCGCTCTAACTCAATCCAACCTAAACTTTGGTTATTTATCACGGGTGAATGCATAGCTTTATAACTACTGGCCTGAAGGATATTGGACTGGCCTTTGGCACCTTGCAAGTGTGCAATAAGATATTGAGCCATCGATGCTAGATCCGTGACAAAATCGGATGCAGGAGCCATCACAGGAGGATTAGATGGGCGCTGCTCTGTTGATTTAGACTCCCAAGCGTTGTATATAAAAGTGTGACCTCGGGGCTGACTTAAGTCTCCGTTAATATCCGGCACGCCCAGACTGGTGTTGGTCATATGAAAAGGGCTAAGCAGTTGGGTCTGGAGTAGACTCTCCCATGACTGTCCAGTTACAGTTTCGAGCATGTGTCCAGCAATGACATAACCGCCGTTGCTGTAAGAGAAAACACCTCTATCGACTACCGAGTCAGTATTTAACATTTCATTAGTCCATAGGCGACGCTGCTCTTTGAGTGGTTGCTTGCTATTGAACCATTGTAAATCGGTTAAGTAAGGCAGGTCCCGAACCAGTCCACTGGTATGAGATAACAGTTCTTTTAAAGTTATGGACAAGTATTCAGCTTTTATTTGGCCTGCCATTTCAGGCATAACATCGAGGATGGTGGAGCTCAGGCTAATGCGACCTTGCTCGACAAGCGTCATGGCAATAGTGGCTGTCAACGATTTAGTCACTGAGCCGATACTCCAGCGATCGTTTAAGGTCACAGCAACCGAAGTGTTAGATTTACGAACGCCTGAAACTCCCATTTCCAAAATGCTATCGCCTTTGATGATGAAACCAGCAATGGCAGGAACTGTATAAGCCGTGCGGATTGCATCAAGTCCGGCTTGTAGTTTATTGTCACCAATCACACCATAGCTATTGTTATCAAGGACTACGGGGAGCACCGTCGGTTTATTTGCATCGGAAGAGGAGCTGCCACAGCCAACAAGTACCAAAACACTAGCCAACAGTATTGGTTTGAGAAAAGTAATGGTGCGAAAATAGTCTTGCATGCAGTATCCTGTGTAAGTTGTGGTGAGCTCGAATTAGCTTTGTCTAGAATAGTTTGATGCATGCCTACTTCCTCAGTAGAGAAATCGACCAAATACATTCACACTGAGACCTACGTACTTAGTTAACGGTGTAGTAAGTAGGCTTCTTCATCTATGACATTCGCTTTTCGATAAGATGGTTCGCGCTATTGTGGAGTTGAAGAATAAATAATTGTCTTTTTATGACTGAAGTTATTCTACGCATTAACCTTGTTTAATAATCTCTTCTCTTTCTTTTTTATACTCTTTATATGATTTCGCTTTTTTATTTATGCATTTTTCATATTCATGAGGTTGTAGTTTCCTGCATTCATTTTCATTGTATTTTGGTTGAGTAGATTCATATAACTCTTTATTACTACAACCAGTAAATGTGATGAGTACTAGCGTAATGAAGGTTATTTTTATTACCACCACGTATGGATTTTTCATATATGCCTCAAACCCCATAAAGGAGAAATTTAATGTTAGCGCTGTTGATTCTATTTATTTGGCGATTACAAATTCGATTATTATTATTGTTTTATCAACTTAAGTTTTAGAAACATAACTTTCTACTTTCCAGTTATCAATTAAGGTAATAAATTCACTCTGCTTTGTTAATTTAAGTGCTACAGACAACACCGTGTTTTCTGCGATTACAATGTCATTTTTATTCACATTGTGATTTTCTTTATCCGTTCCATTAGAAAAAGTTACGCCCGCTGTTAAACCCACTCGTTTTTTTAAACCTGATGTTCTTTCTTGATTTAGGATTTTTAAATTAGCGATAGCTTTAGATGACAATTTCAAAGTATAAATAACAATTGCGGGGCTGTTATTAAATAAACCTTCTACAGCCGCCTGAGTGGTCTTTTCAACAAGTTCCAGAGGAAATGCTATGGTTCTTTGCCCTGTACTATCTTTAATGCTTGCAGATAAATTTATTGAATGTGTTGGATCGAAATGAACCATACTATTAATAGATACTTTTACTAATATACCTTTTGGATCGACGGTAAAAAAATCGTCAGGTTTAGCATTTGAGAAATGCATCATTGTAGTTAAAGGTACGCTTGAACATGCGGTTAAAAAAAGTGCAAATAATATAATAATCGTTTTCATAATTAACCTTATAAAGTATGCCAATCTATTCGAAGAAGTTTATTCAGAGATTTCATTAATACACTCTGATTTACGATAATAAAGTGCTACTTTAATGATAAACGAAGTATTCAACAAGTAAGGAAATAGCAATAGATGACTTACAAAAGGTGAAAGGTATAACTTGAAGCAAGCATAAGGATAACTAACTGATATTACAATTAAAGTACAAGATGTTTTTTCAGTATTTTTTATTGAACGGTAGATGAAATGACGATATAAAGTAAAATAAAAAGCTAAACCAATGCTTTTATTTGATTGAGATGTTTACGACCAATAGGAATTAACTCACTCATTATATTCACATCATAATCGGCTGATGTTCTTCTTTGTAATAACATCGTCTGTTGTGGATTAACCAAATACGATTTATGAACACGCATAAAATATTCATCACCAAAACTATCCAATAGACTTTGTAAATTACATTTTAATTCAATTTTCGTTTTACGGTTATTCTTAGTATATACAGCCAAACAATCATTACCAAATGCTTGAACATAAATAATATCATCTAAAAAATCGGTCACCTTGGCTAATTCAGGAAACAGTTTATGGTCAACAACATTATTCAATATTTTATCTTTTAAGGTGTTACTTATTTCTAAAGCTTTAACTAACTTTAATTGTGTTTGCTTAAGTTGCTGGTCAACTATCAATTCATTTTGTTGCTGCTGATAATAAATAGAAACTAAGCCGGCACTAAAAATAATAATTTCGACTGATGAGGTGATTTGTAGTAATGGCCATGAAAAATTAAAGCTAATAATATTGCCAGCAGATAACCCCATAATGCTTGCGACAATAAAAAACATTATGGTTGCCGTTAAGTAATACCAAGCCGCTGTCATCTGTTTTTTTACCGCTACAATAGCAGCAGTAAAACAACCAATAAAAATAACAAAACTGAACAATAACCCTATTCCATACCCAATTTGATTAACCTGTTCAGGCAAGATATCTCCTAAGGTGAATCTGGTTAGTACTATAAATAATAACAGCAACTGAGTAAGTATTAACCCTTTATGTAACCGTAGGGAAAGAGATTTGATTTTCAGATAGTGCTTCGCGAACTCAGCTATCGACACCATTAATAAAGCGCCGATGAGTACAGTTTTATTATGCAAATATTTCATATTTGGCAATAGATATTCTAACCACCCTTGACCAGACAAAAACCATACACCTAATAAGAAAAGCATTGCACTATAAGCAAGATAAGAAGGTTCTTTTAATCGCAGATATAACATCAAATGATATAAAGTAAACAGCCCTAACATACCAAAGAACAGGCCACTGAAAAACGTTGAATATTTTATATCTTCGAAAAATTCATCGTTGTTAAAAACAAATAATGAGGTTCTTAAATATCGCCCTTGTAGCTTTAAATAAAAGAAATCAGACAACATATCATTAGGCAAACGAGTAATAATATTATGATGAAATTGTGGACTTCCCTCTATTACTTGCTTTTGCCACGCATTATTTTTATCAAGGTAATGCAATTCCATAGGTGTATGTATACGATTTTTTTTTAAAACGAGGATCATATTTTTAACTTGATCTGTACTAGTTAACCTATTATCGATTGTTAATTTCAACCATAAATGCTTTCGACTTCCTAAATTTACATAGTTGTCGGTAATAGGATTAAAAAGATCTTTAACTAAAACAAGTTCTTCTATGCTCATTCCACTGGGTGAAAGTGCAGCAACTTCAATACTGAGTTGCTGCCCTTCCTGCATTGTTGATGAGGCTTGAATAATCATAAACAGGGAAGTGCATAACACAAAGGCGATAGCTAGCAATCGTACCTTTGCTAGAGAAGCTGATTTGACTTTTTGATAAAAACGCAGGTTTTTAATATTTGGCAATATATTCAAATGTTGTGAAGCCTGAATCAATAAAGCTATAAGATAATGCAGCAAAAATTACATTACAAATAGATACTTGTAAAGGTGAAGAGTAAATCTCCTGAGCATTCAACCATTTGGTGCCGATAGAAACAGTCAATTTAGGGATATTTATGTAAAGTAGAGAAAAAATGATTTATAAAGATCAGACCGATCGCCCTTGCCTTTTAACTGTTATTTTTACTATTACTAAATCATTATTGATGTACACACGCCCTAAAATCGATAATTAGGGCATGCAGGAGACTGAGTCATACGTTAAGTATTAAGATATTGACCTTTAAAATACTATTGGTCTGAATAACTAAATATGCCTTTCAAGTGAATATTATCTAATGATGTTCCTAACATTACTTCAAAATCGCCAGGTTCAGCTAACCAGTTATTGCTATTAATATCCCAAAAAGACAAATCACGTTTATCTAATTCAATAGAAATCTGTTGAGTTTCACCTGGTTGCAAAAATACCTTATCAAAACCTTTCAGCTCTTTGATTGGGCGATCGACACTTGCGTTTTTATCATGTAAATACAACTGAACTACTTCTGCGCCAGCAACCTCTCCAATATTTTTGACTTGTGCCGTAATCGTAACTTTGTCATTACTTGTAATTGATTTGCTCGATAATTCAATTTTCGAAACATCAAACTGGGTGTAAGACAAGCCATGCCCGAATGTAAAGGTCGGCTTAATATTTTGTTGTTCAAACCAACGATAACCAATAAAGACGCCTTCGCTGTATAAGGATTCTTTCGCGTTATAATCATTAAGGGCAATTGGTGCTGTGTGCTCTAACTTTTCAGGTAAAGTGATTGGCATTTTTCCACTTGGATTTATTTCACCAAATAAGATATCGGCAAAAGCATGACCGGCTTCCATACCACCGTACCACCCCCAAACAATTGCATTGGCCTGTTCAACCCATGGCATTTCTACCGCTGAACCTGCGACTAAAAATACGATCGTCTCTTCATTAGCGGCTAGTAGTTTGCTAATGATTTCATCTTGGCTATTGGGTAATTTCATATCAGAGCGGTCAATAGACTCACGGTCATCACCATGACTTAAACCACCAAAATAGATAACGGCATCTGCGGCTTTTGCTGCTGCTATATACTCTGCTTCTTCAACGAATAAACTACCAGGAGCATCCCAACCTAAAGTAAATTCAGCGTTACCATCATAAGTTATTTCAAAGGCATATTTTTGATCTGCATTTAAGGAGATTTCATATGAAATGACGCTGTCATCAGTACCTGTTAAATTGATTATGCTTTCATCTTCAACTTTTAAAGTAAAAGAGCCTTCAACAGATACCTTTAAGGTATGAACACCGCTTTCCAATGGTTTGATTTCACCTTTCATCGTGATGTATTCAGTTGATTTATTATTAGCGGTAAACGTAGAATCAACAATCCAAGATTCATTGATGACTGTTTTTCTTGCTTGGTCTTGATAATAAGAAATATTCCAAGCCGGTGTGCCAGTCCAATGACGACTAGCAAGGTAATCACTAGCAATCGGTGATAAAACACTACTACGAGCACGCATCACTGTTATATTTACATCGTCACCTAGCTGGGCTTTCAAACCTGCTAATGGCGTTATTTCATAAATTGACTTAACCTCAGAAGAACCACCGCCAGTACCATGTTTTTTGTCGGCATTTGGGCCAAGCACCAGAATATTTTTGATTTGTTGCTGAAGCAATGGTAATACTTTATTTTCTCCAACCTTTTCATTTTTAAGTAATACCACGCCTTCTGTAGCAATTTTTCTTGCAGCTAATTGGTGTTCTTTGGTATTACGTTCACCTGGTAGGCGTTTTTCATCGTACATTCCTATGCTGTACTGTACACGTAAGATACGTCGTACTTTGTCATCAAGCACTGAAACAGGAATATTGCCGGCTTTAATTTCAGCGAGTAAAGGGTTAGCTAAAAAATAATCATCGTAACTAGCTACATCTGTGCCCATTTCTAGATCTAAACCATACATTGCAGCATCATGGGTATTAATATCAACATTCCAATCAGTTAATAATACGCCTTTATAGCCCCATTCACCTTTAAGAATATCCATCACTAAATGCTCACTTTGATTTGCATTCGTGCCGTAATATTCATTATACGAACCCATCATTCCCCACACTTTTGCTTCTTTCACTGAAGCTTCAAAAGCAGGTAAATACACTTCTCTTAATGTTCGTTCATCAGGTTTAGCATTTACGCCCGTGCGGTTTAGCTCTTGGGTATTTAACGCATAATGTTTAACCGTTGCTGCTACATCATTGGCTTGTATCGCTTTGATTTGTGGCACCACAAGTTTAGCGGCTAGAATGGGATCTTCTCCCATATATTCAAAGTTTCGCCCGTATAAAGGCAACCGAGCTAAATTTACACCTGGTCCAAGAATAAAATCTTTCTTGCGTTCGCGTGCCTCTGCACCTAGTACTTGACCATGTAAAGCTGCAATTGCCGGATCCCAACTTGCTGCGACTGAAGTTAAATGTGGTAAATAAGTTGAGTGGTCATCTGTCCAGCCTGCTGAATTCCAATCATCTCTGTTTATTTGATGGCGCACACCATGGGGGCCGTCGGAAAGCCACATCTCAGGAATGCCGACACGTTCAATTGCATTAATATGAAATTTACCACTGGCATGCACCAAAGATATTTTTTCTTCAAGCGTTAGTTTATCCAGCAAGGTTTCAACATTTTTTTCCACCGTATCTATTCGTTCGGAAGTGTTTATTGTTAACTTCTTTGGAGATCTTTTTATTTGTTCATCCTGACTACAGGAAACTAATAAAGCTGAAACAATAGTAAGATGAAAAACCGTATATATAAACTTCATGATTGACCTTATGTTATTTAACACGCAATTATGTAAGCGCTTTCATGGATTCGAGTAGCATAATCATTCAAACAATTTCATGCAAGATAATTAGCAATAATTTGCACCAACATGTTATCGCTAATTCTTTGCTTTAAAAAAGAGATATACTTAACCCTAGCACTACATTAATAAGTAAAGCGCTCAATCTGTTGCATTAACTTTATTTGAACCTTTGAGAGTTCTGTTGTGGCTGAATGAAGTACACCAGCTTCTTGCGCTAATCTTTCAGCGCCAACATCAACCGATTTCATCCCTGTTTGTACGCTATCGGTTACCTGAGTTTGCTCTTCTGAGCTACTAGCAATTAGCGTATTCATGCTATTAATTTCGTCAATCTTTTTATTAATGTCATTTAATGAATCATTAGTACTTTGAGTGGCTTCCATGGTTTCACTTACTAAGTCTTTACTGCGATGTGTCGCTTCAAAAGATGCTTGTGCTTGGGTTTGTAATGAATCAATAATTGTTTCAATTTCATTGGTTGAATTATGAGTTTTACTTGCTAACGCTCTTACCTCATCTGCCACAACAGAAAACCCTCTACCAGATTCACCTGCGCGTGCCGCTTCAATTGCTGCATTTAATGCCAATAAATTGGTCTGCTCAGCAATCCCCTTAATAACATCAAGTACTTTGCTAATATTTTGGCTCTCCACTCTCAATTTAGTCACAATATCAGCGGTACTGTCTAACTCTTGAAATAATAAATTAACTTTTTCAATATTAGCTTCCATTTGCTCAATGCTGTCTTCAGAAAGCTGATGAACATTATTAGTGTTTAATGAGGTTTGCTCTGCATTTTGTGCAATATGCACAGTTGCTTCTTTTAGTTGAGTTAAATGTTCAAGTGTGTCTTTAGTTTGTAGACGTTGATTTTGTGAGTCTTTATTGGTGCTTTTACTGACCTTCTTAACGCGGTCAGTAACTTTAGATAGCTCTTCATTAGCTACCGCTAATGCGGAGACTATTGACTGTACTGTATTAATAAAATTGTTAAAATTAGTCGCTAACAAGCCTAATTCATCATTTGATTTTATTGGAATCCTTTGCGTTAAGTCTCCCCCGCCTTGCGCAATATCACCTAATAAAGATGACAAGCTAGATAATGGCTGAATGACAATTTTTCGTAAAAAATAAATAGTGACAACACTGAGTAAGATAATGGTAATTAATAGGGCTATAGACTTCTCAATTAATGCATTGTTTAGACGGTTATTAACAACATGATGAGAGTAACCAATTTGCACAGAGCCAATTTTGGAACCGTCAGTCCACATTAATGGCGTGGTATATTGTTCGTCAGCTTTGCTGTTGCTACTCGAGCCATGAGCAAGTATTTTATCGCGGTGATCAACGACCTTAAGGCTAACAATAGCAGTATCCTTAAGTATCGCTTCGAGAATGCCCTTAATTAAGGGCTTATCATATGCAAAAACCGGCTCTTGAAAAATAACAGCAAGTTGACTATTAATAACATCTCTTTTTTCTTGCCAATATTTTTGCTCGTGCGATTCTTGATTATAATAACTGACGCCTGACACTAAAATTAGCACAAAAATGGTTGAGCCAACCAAAGCAAATAACATTTTTTGAGTAATTGATTTCATGACTACATTCCTTCAACTTCAAGTGGATTAAACCAAAGTTCTTTCCTACTTATCGGGGTATCTTCTGAGAGGGTTGGGTTTTCTATTTCAAAAACAACACGGTTTTTAACATTGGCTTTATTGAGTGCATTTTTAACTTCTTCATCTAAAAAAAACAACTTAACAAAATCACCACTTTCAATAAGTTGGTTTAATAACCTAGTTAACTTTTGTGCTAACTGAGGATTACTTTTAGCGACAAAAAAATAATTAGGGGCGGTATACCGGATTAAAATATTTTTCTCAACGGCAAGATTAAGATCCACGTTATTAATAATCTCTTGCCAAGGTTCATGTAAACCTCTCGGAAAGTAGTCAAACCTTCCTCCTTCTAGCATTGGGAATAAGTTCTGATATTTGAGCGTTTTAACCACTTGAATACCATTATGTTCTAATATTTTCGTATCTGGCCAAGTTTTCCCACTGCCAGCTTTATATTTAATTAATTCTTTAAAGTTAGTGATGTTAGCGAACATATTGGTATTTTCTTTTTTTACCAATGGAATACGCATGCCTAATAAGCCTCTAAAAATAGGGATATAAATAGGAATGAACTCTTGTTCTAATTCTTTTGAAGTCATTGACCAAAAAACGTCAAGCTTGCCGCTAATAATATCTTGCTGCATGCGATTAAATGATAGATCTCCTCCTTTGATATCACTGTAAGGAAAAACCGGAGAAAACCCTCCTTGTTTCATGACTTCTTTGAGGATCGTATGAGGAAATGATGATTCTGTAGGTTTGCCTGGCATGGCAATAGTTTCTGCAAATACAGAGTGTGATAATGTAAATAAACTGGTTAAAACAATAGAAAATAATCGCATATATCTCTTAGTTATAGATTATATCGATTTACTCACCTTACATGTAACCGCTTACAATTTATATAGTGATTTTATTGGTTTTATGAAATAATGATTATTATTTGTCTATCTATATAAAATGATTAGAGTAATTTTATATAGAAGTTTTTTCTATTTTTAATGAGCTTATTCTGTAAATACGATTGTGCTGTTAACAACCCCCAATAAAATTACGAGCATACAATGCCCTCCATAAATCGCAACTTAACTTTAATCGCTTTATTTATCCTATTATTAGTTAATCACTTTACTAACAGTCAAAAAGTATACGCAGCATCAGTTATAAAAACCAAGGCAACCAATATGTCATCATTTAGTATTCAATCAAGTGAAATTGACGGTTGGACACACTTAGAAACTGAATTAGGCATACAAAAACTCGTCAACCTTTCTCCAACAAATTATCGATTAGCTATCAATCAGGTTAACGATAAAAATCAGCCTTCATTATGCATATCAACGATACTAGTAAGAAAACTTGCCAATTGGCATCAACAGCATACCAATGGTATAAAAATCAATTTAGCACAAAGGAAACTATCATTTGGACACTTTAAGGGCTTCAATTTTGCTATCTCCGTTTATCATGAAAATTCAGTGCAACCCACTATCGAGCTAGCCCAAGATTATTATAAGGAAGAAATTGAAACAGGCAGTATTAAATTACCATGGTTAAGAGAACTTTTAAAAAAACCTCCAGAATTAACATTAACCTTGTTTGGAACCGAGCATGACAACCAAAATATTTCGACGCCAATGGCAACATTTAGCTATAAAATAATGCCAACGAATGGCAAAAATATCGTTAATATTAGCTCGGAATCTTTTAACTATTACTGGCAACAAAATTACCAAGAAGAAATGGTTAACCAAGATGTTTTAGCGAATTATAAAATTTCAGGTATGTTGTTTACTTTAGATACAAGCACCAATAAAACCTTACGTAGCTTTATGAGTAATGAGTATAAGCAAGATTTTCCAAAAACAATTAAAGAGTTACTTTTAGAGCTAGCTCTTACTATCGAGAATCCAATAATTAATGTGTCATTGGACAAAGTAACTAATAAATAACTATTGAATACATTGAACCACACCAAACTATAACCTTTATACGAGTTATTAAGTCGCGGAACTAAAGAATTATTTTTGAAGTAACTCTCTTAATTTCTCAGGGACTCTAACGACTTCCTTTGTCTCAGGTGATATACAAACGTGCGTGAGATTTGCTTTAAATGCCATTGTATTTTTTGATATAAAACCCTCAACTAGAAATGAAAACGAGTGTTCTCCAATTGAGTCTACTGTGACTTGCATAGAAATTTCATCATCCCATGTGAGTGGGTGCAAAAATTCTAATGAAAAAGCTCTTGCTGGAGGTAAAATATCAAACCCCATTAGAGTTCTTAAACCTGGTCCATTAAGCCAAATATCAAGAGCTTCATGTATGGCTTCTACTGCAAAGTACGAAAATCTTGGTGTGTATACTATACCTTCAGGATCACAGTCACCAAAGAGTATCTTTCGTTTAATTATTATCTTACTAGACATTTTACCTCTCCAGTTTACTTAAAAAAACTTACCCCCATTAAAAGGCAAGTAATTGTTGGTTTAATTGACGTCAAAAGCGCAAAAAACCAACTGTAATTCCCCCATTATAATGACTGTTAGCTATGATTTGATTTTAGCCACTTTTTAACGGGGATAATCCATTCTGGAAGTGGGTTATAAAATGCTCCATGTTCCTTACCTGTAGATATTGAGAGCTCTTTAAATGTTTCAACTCTTTTACTACGATCAATTAAGAATTGGCAAGACCCAACCCCGTCAGAAGTTTCAAAGACAGAAAATATACTCCCGATTACTTCTAATTCAGGATTGTTTTTAACGAATTTGGAGCATCCCGCTAAAATAACAAAATTGACTTTATCTAAGGCTAAGTAATTTGAAGTTAATACGGTTATAGCGCCACCTCGAGAGAAACCAACAAAAGTAATGTTTTCAGGTTTAACACCGTTGTTAATAAGAGTATTCGCATTTCCAGCTAATTTTTTAGCAAATTCTCTTGGGTTAGTGTCTTTTGGACGATGATAGGCAATAAGGTTATAGCTATCATCAGATAGAACTTTTTTTATTGCAGGAAAGTCATACATTCCCCAACGAGGATTTATTGGAGTAGGGTTTGTGCCTTCAACTATAAAGCCATGAGAATAGAATACATATTTTTCGTTTGCTTTAATTTCATTCGGAAAATTTTCATATACATTATTAGCAATGCAGCTTGATGAGAGAAGCAAGCCAATGACAGCAGATATTAGAGTTTTGATTACAATGTCCTTTAATAGCTAACGTCTTATGAAGCGGCGATAAATAAGTTGGCTGAAATTGTGAGATATGAAGCTAGTCAATCTTTAGCTTCCGTTTGAGTAACTAAATTGCGGTTTATTCAACAAGTTGATTCCACGTTGTACCTGATTTCAACAAAACCTTTGATTTTACTGAAAATAATGAACCATAACCATTGTTAAAGAATATAGTTAGGTCCATTTGAGCAACCTCACCTATTGGCAATTCTAGTTTTAACACGATTTCTTTAAACTTAGTGACTAACGAATGAACCGCCAGTGAAAAAGGTTTAAGAAACTCTAATTCTTGAGGGTAAGGATCATCATCCATTAACTTTATGGTTACAGAAGTTAAATTTCCTTTTTTACAAAGCTCCCCAACGTAGGGATACAAGTAACTTAATCCACTTTGGGCATGATGAGCAATATCGTATGCTGCACCTTTAAACGGTTTGAGTGATGCCATGATTTCCTTAGAAAATTAATGCTTTGTTAGTTCTTACTACCGCATTTTATTTGTTTTTCTCCGAAGTGATAAACATTATTTACGGCTACATATACACTTGAGACAACGGCAGATGTCGGCATGGTTATAATAGATAAAAACTCATCATTCCATTCATAAAAGCTAGTGTCACCTTTCATTAGATTGACAACCTTGAGCGTTTTTTTATCTGTAGACAAAGCACATTGATATTTTTGAGAATGATCGACGTCAGGAACAACAACACACCCTGTAAAACTCAGTGCACATACGAGAATTATTACTTTATTTAACATCAAATTATCCTTTTTTGATAAATGGAGATGATACATTCTCCAAGAAAATTAACGCATTATCAAGGAGAAAAAAATACACTTGGATAAACTATTGAATGAATACAATCAACTGCATTTTGTCCCACTGACAATGTAAAAGAATAAATAGTTTAAACTAAAATCCATTTATTATGTCAATTTATACACTGACTGCTAACGCCCATAAATAGGCAATTAAATAGTTAGCTAAAATGCAGAACGAAGTGGAAACTAACCAAGGGGTAAAAGTTCTATGTGAATCGCTTATTATAGCCCTTTGGCACCTGTAATAATTATAATGATTAGTAAGACTAAACCGCCTATCCAAAAACCAAATGAACTGTTTTCATTTTTAGTTGAAGGTACTCTGATATCTTCTTTCAATCCATATGAGTCGGGATCGACTTCGATAGTTTCACTTTCTTCGTATAAAGAAACATCAGTACCACTTAAAACCATCAATCTTTGCTCTGAGTTAACATAATCACCAAGTGAAACCGAAACGCCTGAAATTGTACCGTCAGCTACAGCCGTAATTTCTAAGACCACTTTACTCGTTTCTAACTCTAAGAGGACTTGCCCTTCACTTACAGATTCACCTTCTTGTACATTTAAAGCAGATACCGATGCTGAGTCATCACTTTCTGGCAGGGTCGGAACAAGTATTTCCATACACAAATCTCCTGAGGGTTCTTACGCCTTGTTATGTGGCGCATACATATTGGCTAAAATAAAACGAAATGAACAGCCCGCTGTTTTAGCCCTTTAAATGACTTATATTTCATTGCTCGAATATATGCTCAATATTGGAAACTTATGTTCACCAAACGAAACAGTTATTGATTGTGACTCTTTACCCTTGAAGTTTAATTTATACTCGAGTGGGCTTATACGGCTACCGTCAGCCAATAAAGCTATCAAGTGATCTTGATCTAAAGTGCGATTACCCGAAGCTATGTTAGTTAACGTAATAACACTCCAACGTTCCCCAATATCATTGCTCATAAGTACATAGTTCACTACTTCAAAATCCCCCTTCTTAGGCCTAATGTTATTATCATTGGCGAAAGATAGATGAATATTTTTTGATACTGAGCGTTCAACGCTTAAAACTTCACTATCTTCTGCATGGCTAGACCCAGAAAATAAAATTAAAATTGGAAAAAAGTATTTATACACGCAATCCTCTCCTGATGACTCACGCCCTAATATAGGGCAAAGTAATAGTTGGTTAACTTGTATCGAAGCGATACTAGCCAACTGTTTAGTGTCCGTTGTATTGTCTAATTAGCCCTATTGGCTCATGACAGTAAAGTACATACTTTGTCGCTATCAATTTTATCATAGATAAGACACAGATTAACATTAACCTCACGGTAACTTTATAATATATCACATAATTTCAAGGTTACAACTATACGGCTAACGCCAAGTTAAGAGCAAAAGAATACTGGTGAAATAAACGACAAAGAAGCAAATAGTCACTGTTATCTTATCTATTTGGCTGCATTTAGGTGCAATTACCAACCCCAGTTAATAGGTATCTACCATTAAATGATATTTCACGAACACCTTCACCCTGACCAAAATCTTGTTGAAGATTAATAATGACATGTTTATCAACAAACTCTATTTGCCCCAAATGTACTTCAATTTGATCGACTGATGATTCGTAATAATTATATTCTAATATTATATCTTTAGGTTCTATGATTCCATTTGTCCTAGGAATTGTGAAAAGTCCTTTTACTTTCTGAGTACCACTAATCAATAATGTTATTGGCCCATGAGCCATTTCAGGCCATTCAGCTTCAATAACTAAAATACATTTATCACCAAAAGATGTAATTTGCGCATTTTTTGAATACTTAGGTGATTTTAACGCACCACACCCAGCAAAAAATACGATGAATAAGCAAAGAGCTAAAAATTTCATGTTGCACCTAACGCCCACATAACAGGCACATATCAGTTTATTAAAATTAAACGACGCAGAAACAAAAACCAACGATCATTTGTCCCTATTAATTTGCTTGTTATGTGTTCGATCTTAAATTGGCAACTTCAACTTCTGCATTGGCGTTACGGGCAGCGGCAGCAACCTCTTTAGTTACAACCGTTTTTCCAACAGGTGCAATTGAGATACCTGCAAGTTTTAAATGCTGTAATGAGAATGGGATGCCTATAATAGTTATGAAGCAAGCTATAGCAGAAACCACATGTCCTAAAGCTAACCAAAAACCTGCAAAAATGAACCAAATAATATTACCTAACATGCCCAATCCACCAGTTCCGATGTCTTCGGATAGTGTTAATTCATCACGAGCAATAGCTTCTTTACCAAAAGGGAAAAAGGAAAAACCAGCCATTACAAAACAAGATCTTCCCCAAGGAATACCGACAATACTAAGGAAGGCTAAAATCCCATAAAAGCACCAAGCCAATCCCATAAATACACCACCGAATATGAACCAAATTAAATTGCCAATTGCTCTCATTTTACTTCCTTATCTTAAATTACAAAGCTTAATTAATATTCTAAACACATAACGGCAAATTACCGCCCCAAAATTATTAGCTGAAATTAGCGACAATAGAGTAAAAGCTAACTGTTTTTGTACTTGTTAAGTTTACCTTTAGCTAAAAAACACTTTGTATAATTTAAAGTGTTATGAAATTGATTTCGGCGGTTTATTAATCTCAGGATAACCAATACAGAAAAGTGAGGCGATTAACAAAACGCTGTACTCAATTCCATTAGAGCCAGAACCAACAACAAACCATCCATGCGGTAAATGCACCAGAATTAACCCAGTAACATAAATAAGAATATAGGTTATGCAAATATATGGTAATTTTTTACCCGCGAGCAAAAAAAGTGACCCAATAATTTCAAAAAGCGTAATAGCCAAAGCGATCCCAAGACCAAAAGGGAAACCTTCACCCGTTAACCAACCGCCGAAAGGTTCATAACCTCCGGTTAAAAGACGATGCCAACCATGACTAGCAATGATAATCCCAGTAATGCTTCTTAAAACAAAGAATGCTACCTCTTGTCTAGATTTAACGGTACCCATAATTTAACACCTAATATCAATTTAAAACTTAGTTGAGCACAATAACTTATTACAAACTGCAAACTGCAACCTGGTAGCGCCTAGCACCTCAACAGAAGCAATTTATCGTTGGCTAAAGGTTAAACAAAGAAACTGAACCAATTAAATATTATCCTGCGTTAATCGTATGTTATACGTTTTTGGACATCAACTTCATTTCTCGTGCAACTTCAGTCATACGTTCTATCGGCACTCCGTAATAGTCATATACGCCTTTCTTTAAACTATTTGATCCGACAAATACAATAAGCCCAATATCTAATTGTTGCTTTAGGAAGCTTGCAAACCAACCAACAAAGCCATTTACATTATCTACACCGTTAAAATGAATAGAAAACACTGAAAAAGGTCCTTCATCGACATTGATCAACTGACTCCAACGACTGCCATCTCTAATTAACGCTAAAGCATTTGCGTTAAACTTTAAATCTAACTCGGTTGAGTTAAATTCTTCATAATCATATGAACCTGACAAAAAATTAACATCTCTATTAGAAAAAGCCTGAATCAACCTTTGATTTTGCTCTTCGTAAGTTTCCATAATTACTCGATATATTGATAAACAGTTAACGTCAAATATATTGTCTATTGACAGGGATAAGGCTCATATGTGTTATGAACATACGATAGAATAAACGTCTTGTTTAATACAATATGCCAAACTTTCAATAAAATAATAATCTAAGCATGACTAGTGGTGTCTCATTCTATTGCTACCCCATTAGAAATTGGCTCGTATAAGCCTAAACTGAACTTAGCTAAGTCATAATCATCGTATAGAACTGATAAAAAGTTTTCGACATCAATGTTTGAACACTCGATTCCTTCTAACTCATTTTCAAAAGATAACAAATAATTCTTTTTTCCTTTCGCCATCAACTCCAGTTTAGCTAGGTTAATATGAAGCTTTCTTCTAACAATAGAATCAAGTTCATTTTTAGGAGCCAATTCAATGTATTCATAGTTGTTACACCTTTTCGAAATGACATATAGAACTTGTAAAGTTTTAAGTGCTTCAAATGCAGAATGAATAGTATCTCGTTCGATGCTCGTAAAAGACGCACTATAACTGATTTTGAAATGTAACATTAAGACTAGAAATAAAATCCTTTTCATTTTTCAACTCTCTCTAATTAATATTATGGGGAACTGCAAAGTCCTGCTTGAATGGTTTATGTGATAATTCGAAGATGAGACAACGGTATTTTTTTTGCGCAAGCTCAAACCATGTATCGCCTTTTTCAATAAACCCATAACTACGATAAAAATTTAATGCCCGAGGATTATAATCAGCGCATTTTAACCATAGGTCGCCTTTATTTTTTGATATGATTGAATCCATTAATTTTTGGCCTATGCCTTTTCCTTGGTATTTAGGAAGAATATAAATGGTTTCAATTTCTTTTTTCCCTTCATCAGATTTTGATACGACAGCATATCCAACAAGACCAAAACCTGTTTCCGCCACTACAACATGACTACTATCAATTAATTCATTCATCTTTTCTGGCGTAAAGCGACTAAGGGCATATTCAGAAAAAACATCATTTAACCCTTCATCAGCATAGGTATCAACCCAAGTCGCAATTGCCAAGACTGCAAGGTGCTTTGAATCATCCTTAGTAGCTCCCCGTATATTCATTCTTACCTCTAATCACATAACGCCTTGCTAAGCAGCGATAAATTGTTGGCTAAGATGTGTGGAACGAAGCTAGCCAACTGTTTAGCATTCGTTTAAGTAACTTGTTAGCTTTTTTTAGGAGAAACCTTAACTATTTCACTTACAATTTCCCCCTTAGAGTTCTCAAGCCAAACTTCAGAACCTTTTTTATTTAGCTTACCATTTACTTTATATGTTTCATTTACATTAGGTGTAAATTTAATATCGCCACTAACCAACATGCTATCACCAAACATAGCCTGCCCATCTGTAGCGAATTGAACAAAACCAGCAATTGCAATAATTTGCTCTACAGCAGCAATCTCTCGCGAAACCATAGTTGGAGTCATATTAAAACCGCGACCGTGATTCACTACTCTAGTTTTATAACCGCTATCTTCTATGTCTAAACCATTAACCTTATTTACTACATAAAAATGAGCAGTTGAGCCTTCATGATTTGAAAACGTATCTGAAATTGTCGCTCTATCTCCAGTATAACCAGGGGGAATTGCACTCTTAAATGAAACACAACCAGATAGAAATGCACCCAATAGAACACACAATAATAATTTTTTCATAAATATCTCCATTTTATGATTGAAAGCTAACAGCTTATTACACGAGCAAAGACCTTTGCTCGATACAGGTCACTAACTGTTTAATTCATTTATAACCGAGTGTAAAATTACCTTTATACTATTGGTATATCAAGTATTTATCGGTTTTCTTTAATACATTTAAGAGAACACGTGTTTTTATTTCGTTTTATCTGGTGAAAGTGTGTAAAAAAGAGTTTATTTTTTTGACTAAAAATAAGTACTAAAAAGAGTATTAAGATATTTACGGAAAATAATTGAGGGGTAATGATACTGATGCGTATAGCTGGAACATCATTGTTGCAGATTAAATCTGCAACAATGATGATTTAAGCACAAAGATATCAATAAATTCTATTGGTTTTGGTCTTTTAACATAAACTATTTATTATCAACAAGCGTTAATTGGTCAAAAACATCAGCGGTAATATAGCCTAGATTTTTGTCACCATTAACAGGTGATATTTCAGTAGACCCCATAAAACTTTCCCGCTCTAAACTGCCATCATTGTCACAATACGCCAGCATAAAGCCTAGTGTTTTCCCTTTATTTAATTTAACGGGTTTCACTGTACTTTCAGGTATTTTGTCATCAAATTGGTCATCAAATACTTTAATAGCCAATTCCCAAATAACGTTATAAGGTGATACGTTTGATCGTTTCCATACACTGGTAATATGGTCGTTTAATAAAACAAAATTAACACTGCCATCTTTATTATTTTTGCCTATATCAACAACTTGATTATCTAAAGCTACATGATATGCAAAAGCATTGTAATTAAATTGATGATTGCCACCCGAATTATCTTCATCAATAAAGACTTCGAGACAATCATCATCCCAATATGAGTTTAAAGGTATTGCATGTTGGTCAAACAACACATCATCAGTAATTTCTGCCTGTAAATATAAATAATCTTCGTCCCAAAGCATTTTAAACCGACCTGAAAAGTCATTAGTTCTTGGTAACGCCCCTAAAATAAGTTTATCTATTGGATACCAAATACTTTTAGACCAGGCTTCATCAATAACACCATCAATCACAATTTCCGTATCCGTTTTATTGGCTTCAATTGCCAGACTGTTTTGGCAAAAGATAATGCTAATAATGAGAAAGATGTTGGTTTTAAGGTTCATATAATATTTCTTTTAGGTGGAGTGAGCTCATTTACATGGTGAGACTTACATTAATGGCTTGCAAACAATGACTGACAACTTCTTCAACCTCATTATCTAAATCAATTTTAGATATGTCATGCTCATTACTCTGAGCTGTCTCCATCGCTTTCAGTTGTCCGGCTAAAAAATCCGAAGTGACAAAATGATTCTCCCGTTTATTCAAACGCGCTTTAATTATTTCAGGAGCACCATCAAGCCAAATAAATTTAATATTAAACATCAATGCTCTTAACGCTTGCCTGTGCTTATACTTCAATCCTGAAAAGGCTAAAACTATATTTTTATCTGATTTATTTTTTAAATGATGACTGAGTTCTTCAACCCAAAACTGCCTGATGTCGTCGGTTAATCCGATATTAGCCGCCATACTTTTTTTAGACTCGTCACTATGAAAGTCATCAGCTTCAATAAAATCAAAAGCTAACGCATTTGAGAGCTTACGGGCAATATGCGATTTACCACTGCCACTTACCCCCATAACAACAATTAATGACGATTGATTATCTATAATTTTTTCTTTATTCATCTGGGACAGTAATCTTTAATTGGTAAGTATGCTTAGGCTGAATATTGGTAATAATATTGCCTGATAATATTTCGCCGTCTAATATTAATTTAACACGCTTAACTGCCGATTTTTCAATGCAAAAATGAAATGTAGCTCCTTGAATGCTTCGAGTTCCGGTCAATGAATCAAAACAATCAGGCAGCTGGGGTGAAACAGTTAACTCACCGTGGCTTCCTTTCAAACCACATAACTCTTCCACTAAGCAACGATATAACCATGCAATGGTTCCCGTATTAAAAAGCTGACTTGAACGTCCCGCTTGGTCAGGATTTTGATAATAGGCTCCACGGTAATAATTGGGAACAAATACCGGTAACTGTCCTTGGCTCATGGCATTTTTTATGTTGGGGATCATTTTATAAAGTACATCAAACGCTTTTTGAGACTCCCCTTGTTGATATAACGCATAGGCATAGAATACTGCAGCATGATTATAGACAGAGCCATTTTCTGAAACACCAGGATATTTCTGAGTTATTCGTCCTATATTCTCATCCATTTTCGTGTAACTAGGAGCAAGCATCATTACACCAAATGGTGTTAATAGTTGTTTTTCAACTTCATTGATCACACTTGATTTTTGATCAGCATTCGCTATGCCACTCAGTAAAGACCACGACTGTGGATTCAGGTAAATACGGCCTTCTTCGTCTGTGCTTACACCAAAAACCTTACCCTCGTCGGTAATACCACGTGCAAACCAATCTTCATCCCATAAATGTTTATTAATTGCTTTATTTAATTTTTTTGCTGCAAAGCGATAATCTTCTAAGCGATTATTGTCTAATTTTGAAAGGTAATGCTGAGAAATATCACTCCAACAATTAAGCGCATAAGTTGTCGCCATTGAAAGCCAAGCCGAAACGCCTTTGCCTTTATGTCCAACCATATTCATAGGATCACACCAATCACCTTGGTTAATATAACTCAGTCCTCTTTCATCCGTTTGTTCGACTAACCAATCAAGTGCTAGCTCGATATGCTGATGAACAGTTAATAGTTCTTCAGAATCAGCAAAAGCTATGCGTTCTTTTAAAATAGATCCATCATCCGTTTCATTCAAATAAACCACTAAACAAATAGGTAACCAAACACAGTGATCGGTATGGGGGATTTCATTAATATACTTAAGCGTGGCATCAGGGTGTATTAAAATACCATCTGGCATTGCCCCACTTCTCAATTGCTGCTTTAACGCGATTAAAAATGATTGTCGTGCAACATCAGGTTTGAGATAACTCATGCCCATATTGTCTTGAAGAAAATTTCGCGTTTGAGGATCTGTTGTTAGACGGTTAACGTCACCATGATAAAACATCTGTCTCGGTAGCCAATGATTAACAAAATCATCAAAACTTTCATCCTTAGATTTAACCGTTAAGCAACCGGATGCCTGCGATAAGTAATGCTTATATTTTTGTGTTTCACTAGATAAGCCTATTTCATGATCCAGATATTTTTGTTTAATATCTAATATTTCATGCTCATCTTTTGCCGCGCCAAAACATAACTTAATGCGTTTGCTTGAAAGACTACTTAAAGAGATTTGATATTGTAAAACAGCAACAGGCACTTCATAACAAGACGATTGGCAGCTCAGTTTTGCTCGATTAATTTCATCCGGATTTTGCAAGCCTCCTATCCCTTCAAACTTAGTTTGATTTGCTGACCATGAACTAGGTAAGCAATCTGATATCAGAAAAGTGTGGTCTTTAAAGTGTTGATTTTTATAATAGTCCTCTACTTTTTGATAAGGCGTAATGGCTTTTGCAACGATGCCATTTAGATCTACATTATAAATTGCAGATTGATTCAGCCACGACATATAGCCAATCGTAAAATAGGGGTAAAAACTAATGTTGCGGTTAATTTTACTTTTACTCTTATTGGTAATCACCACAGACCAAAGCTCAACTGGCGTATTTACGCCAAGCGACAAAGTAAGTTCAATACATAAGCTTAATGCTTCAACTTTCCATTTGATATCATGATTTCCCACCGAAAAAGAAAAGCGTTCAAGGGAAGCTCGTACAGGTTCATAAGGCGCTGAGAATATTTCCCCCGTATCTTCATCTTTGACATAAAAGAAACGACCGGGATGATCACGATAATAATGATGTTCCGGCTGCATAAAAGTCTTGGCTTCAATACATGGAGCATATGAATATTTAGCAGGCTCTGGTTGCAAGAATTGTGAAACAGCATAACCTTGACAATTCATTTGAATCATCATTTTTTTGTTCCATAAAAACCCTGCTGCTTTTGGTAATGATGTTGGGCAATTTAAATTAACTCTTGAGTCATTACTTCCGGGATCATCTATCGTGTATAAAGGAAGTTTAGACATTTTCACTCTCCAATCTTTCCTGGTCTGTCGAAATACTCTTCTTTAGAGAATGCTGAATTTCGATAAGTTTATTATCTGTTAGCGGGTAAAGAAAAATCACCCCTACGGATATAAAAGCAAAAATGGCAGGGATAAGTGTCATTAGCAAAACGATACCGTGTTCAGAAGCACCATTTTGAACTTGATTGGCAACATACCCTAATGAAGCTAATACCCATCCCATCATCGCACCTGCTAGAGCTCCACCTAACTTTTGTGCAAATGCCGCGGCGGAAAAAATCATCGCGGTTGCACGTCGTCCAGTTTTCCACAGAGAATAATCAACAGTGTCTGCATACATAGAATAAACTAACGGTGATTTTGGCCCCAAAGCTAATCCAATAGCGACTTGCAAGCAATACATTGCGGTAATATTTTCTTTAGGTACGAAATAGAAACCAAGTGATAAGATACTGACAATAATCATCAAAATAATAAGCAGTTGACGCTTATCAATGTATTTAGTTAATAAAGGAGTTAACGCTGCGCCAAGAGCTAACGACAACATATAAGCCATTGAAAAACTACCAATAAGATCAGCTCTTTCAACATAGTATTTAAAATAAAATGTTCCTGAACTACCTCGTAAGGTAATCGTCATCATAATAATTAACGCTAAAACAAAAAGTACGATCCAAGGTTTGTTTTGAGTTAAATCTTTGAGATCCTGCTTAACCGGCGTTTGCTGATTTTTTGGAGGTGACAGCCTTTCTTTTGTAGAAAGGAAGCTAACCACAAAAAGTATCGCGGCAATACCACCATACAGAGCCATTGTCATTTGCCAGCCTCTCACCTCGTTATCTCCACCAAAAAAACTGACTAATTCGGGGGTAAAATAGGCAACCAAGCTACCACCGGTAAAAGCACCAATGAATCGAAAACTAGTCAGCGTTGTTCGTTGTTGAGAATCTCCCGTGATCACCCCAAGCAATGCCCCGTATGGAACATTGATAAAGGTATAAGCAAGCATCATAAAAATATAGGTAGCATACGCCCAAATAAGTTTACCGCTATCGTCAAAGTCCGGAACTGTAAACGTTAAAACCCCGGCAGCAACAAGAGGAATAATCCCCCACAGTAGGTACGGTCTAAATTTACCAAATTTGGTGTTTGTTCTATCAGCTAATGCGCCCATAAAGGGGTCTGAAATAGCATCAATTAACCGAGTTACCAGCATCATGGTGCCAACAGCCGCTGCCGATAGTCCGAAAACATCAGTGTAAAAAATAAAAAGAAATACATCAAAAACGCGCCAATAAAAATTACTGGCGACATCCCCACAGGCATAACCTATTTTTTCTTTTAGCTTTAACGTATTGTTTTCATTGTTCATGAGATTTTTCACCTGTTAGCTACTTGCTTTATAATCATCCCATGTAATCACCCCACTGAATTACTTAGCACTTTGCTAATGAATAATCCAAACTACATTGGTAGCGCTTACATTTATTTTTATTATTTATTTTGTCTATTATAGAAATAGCAAATAAACAACATTAATGAAAGCGCTTTCATTGTTTTTTTATTTTCGTTGATTTCAAGCAGAAAAATGACTGTAAACTGGCAAAATTATATATATATACTAAACTTTTTACTAAATTTGTATAATTGTCAAAAAAGTTCAATTTTTCTCAACCTTTAAATTAAACTAGTAAAATCAACCGGATAATTAAAATATAAACAGAACTAATTAGTATTATGTAAATTATTTTCATTAAAAACAAAAATAAAGTTTGATCTTAATTTAAATATCATTTAGTTTTGATGTAAGCGCTTTCATTGGTTTGTTGGTTTTCCCTTACACACGGCAATTTGATAAGTCGGTGAAAGCGCTTACTAAAATATATAATTATAAAATGTGTCAATTGGGTGGGATAAAAAAATGATTAAGAATAAATTCACTAAATCTAAAGTAGCGACCAGCTTGTCGTTTATATTGGGGGCTACCGCATTACCCGCAATATCAGCTGAAGAAGTAAATAATCAGGCAACCGAACAAGAGATTGAAGTAATACAAGTAAGCGGTATTCGAGGCAGTAGTAAAGCGAGTATTAATACAAAACGCTTCGCTTCGTCACAAGTTGACGGAATTTCAGCGGAAGACATTGGTAAATTACCCGATGTAACTATTACTGACTCCTTACAACGTATTTCAGGTGTGCAAATTGAACGTGTTGCCGGTGAAGGCGGCCCTGTTCAAATTCGTGGTTTACCTCAAATTGACACAACAATGAATGGTGAGGTTTTCCTAAGTGCTACGACGATTGATTCTTCAGGTGCTGATTTAGGTGATTTACCTGCACAATTATTTTCAGGCGTCGATGTATATAAATCTGCAACATCAAGCAATACAGCCGCAGGTATTGCAGGTTCAATTGACTTGAAAACTCGTCGCCCGTTCCAACTTGAAGATGGTTTTACTTTTTCTGGTGGTGCAGAGGTATCTCAAGGTTCAATCAGCGACCAAAACGACCCGCTTTTAAATGGTTTGATCGGTTATAACGCTGATAAATGGGGCATACTCGTTTCTGCTGTAACATCAGAAGTTAATTTAGCAACTGATTATAATGGCCACAATGATACCTCTGAAAATGGCGGTATAGGCTGGACAAGTAATAATTTTGCTTGGGGCGGAACCCCAACTGATGGTTCAACAACTCGTAATATTGTCCCTCATGGTTTTACCGCCTTTAACAAAACTGAAGAAAGAAAGCGTGATGCTTTACAGATATCATTTCAAGCTGACTTAGGTGAAGGTTTTGAATTAACGGCTGATTACTTTTATACCCAACAAGACAGATTTAATGCTCGTCGCGGTTTTAATCATAATATGCGTTGGCAGACTTATAATAATTATGCGTTTGCAACAGGTACAACTGGCGATACATTTAATGATGGTGACGGCAATGCTTGGCAAGGTGTTAATGCTTTTGCAATGAACCCTTACCGCATGCAGACATTCACCCAAGCAAACGTAAATGAAGAGAATTCTCAAAATTTTAATTTAGAATTGAATTTTGATAATGGAGGTGCTTTAACTGGTCAGGTACGTGCTACAACAGCAAGAGCTACCGCAAAAATGCGTCACGCCTATGGCGAAGGTGATATCTTAAGTATTGATCAAGGTACACTTGTTACCGGCCCAGGTTGGTTAACACCGGCCGAATATTGTAATAATGGCGAAGAAATTATCGGCGAGCAAGGCGGTTGTTTCGGTAGCTACTCGCAAGGTATCCAAGATGACTCATTTTTAATCACTCATGATGCATCTGGTGAATACCCTGTCTTTGGCGGCTTTGACCAAATGGTTGGTGGTGGTAAAGGCGAAATGAGCGTGGCTGACTACATGGCAGACCTTGATTCATACCATATTGGTGCATTCTCATCAGAAGGAAATACCGATGATAAGAGTGAAATATCAACTTTCAGTACAAAATGGAACTACGCTCTTGAAGAAGGTTTTATTACCAGTGTAGATTTTGGTCTTCGTTTAAGTCAAAGAACGGTCGATCATGACCAATTCACTTATACCTCTGATTTTGGTAATGGCTGTGATATCGCGCAATGGAAAGCGGTTGATCAACAGTATGGTAGCGGATGTGAAGGCATAGAAGGTACTGGTGAGTATTTAGCAAATCCAGCGGTTAACGCAGATGGTGTACCCGTTGACATAAATGGCAATGTTGATAATGGTGCAGTTGATGATGACGGTAATTCTACATTTGTGCAAGGCGCTGTCGGCGATTGGATGCCTTATACACTATTAAACCCAACTAGTTTAGATCAATACGCTACGGTTTCATGGCAGACTAATTTTGGTAATGTTGGTGGTATTCCAGGCATGTGGTCAATTGACCCTAGCAATTTTAGAGATCCAAGAGCCTTTCATGAAAGAACCTTTGGTAATGTTGCCCGTACAGAAAATGGTGGTGCTACCTATGATGTGGGCTTAGATGAAATCACTTACTTTATTCAAGCAAATTTTGAATGGGAAGATTTAACGGGTAATTTCGGTATGAAAGTTGTTGAAACCGACTTAACCGTAAAACAGAACCTTGTGGGTCCAAATTTACCACACTCAGGTTTAGGCCCAGATATTGGTGACGTAATAACAGAAAGAAGCTATACCGATTATTTACCATCACTTAACCTTGCTTATTCAGTGTCTGATGAAGTAGTTCTTCGTGCTTCATGGTCTAAAAACATGCAAGCTTTAAATATGGACCAATGGGGTGCAGGTAAAACAGTCGGTACAGTATTTGATAACGACTGTGGCTGTATGCGCGTTGTTAACGGTACCTTAAATGGTAATCCAGAATTAGACCCTTGGCGCTCAGAGAACTTTTCATTAACTGCTGAGTGGTATACGGGTGACGCTTCTATGGCTTATATCGCTACTTATGGCATAGACATTGAGAGTTTCACCGAGTCAGATACCATTATGATTGATGAACCTGATTCAGATGGTGTTAGTCGTGGTCCTCATCCATTTACGGCAAATGTGCAAGGCAATGGTGGAGATGTTACAGGTTATGAAGTTGGCGCTAAAGTCGCTATAAGTGACTTCTTAGGCACGGATAGCATATTTGCAAACTTCGGTGTTGATGCTAACTATACCTTTAGTGAAAGCTCTCAAGACGCTAAAGATATTCATGGCGATGATTTACCCTTTGTTGGTATGTCAGAAGATACCTACAACTTTGTTTTATGGTATGAAAATGAAACATTCTCTGCTCGTATGGCATACAACGCACGTAGCCCGCGTTTAATGACCGCAGGTGGCGGAGCAACAGGTGGTCAATCTCTTTACCAAGATGATTACGCGCAACTTGATGTTAACGTAACCTATAACTGGGATGAAAATATTAGTCTTTATATTAATGGTTCCAACATTACAGAAGAGTATCAACAAACTTATGTTGAGTTTTCAGAACAAAAAGCATTCCAAAATGTTTATGAAGCACGATGGACATTAGGAGCACGAGTAATATTCTAATTTTGTTCATTCAAATTTAGTTTACACTTAAATAACCGCTGTAGATTTATCTACAGCGGATTTTTCATTTAATAAACAATGTGATCATATGAATGCCATTAAAAGAGCAGTAAAAGATATCATTATTGTTGGCGGCGGAACATCTGGTTGGATGACTGCAGCAACGTTAAGCCAACAATTTAAAGACACCCCTGTTACTATCACCTTAGTTGAATCATCTGCGATGGGCACGATAGGCGTTGGCGAAGCAACCATTCCCACATTACGTCGTTTCTATACCAAATTAGGCTTTACCGATGTTGAAGTGCTTAAGGCGACCAACGCGACCTGTAAGTTAGGTATTGAGTTTAAGGGTTGGTCTGGTGATGAAAGCTCTTTTATTCATCCTTTTGGTTTATATGGTCAAGAAGTAAATCGTGTACCATTTCATCATTATTTTACTAAGTTACGCCAAAGTGGCGATACCAGTCCATTCGCTGATTACTCTCTTGGGGTTAAATTAGCTCAAAATAAAAAATTTACCCAACCCAAAGTTACCCCTCAGAATCAATTAGAAATATTCGACTGGGCTTTGCACTTTGATGCTGGATTATTCGCTAAGCTGATGCGAGATTACTCGATCAGCAATGGGGTAAAGCTCGTAGACTGTAAAGTTGAACAAGCTAGTTTACATAAAATCACAGGTGATATTGATAGCCTTAAAATGGAAGATGGCCAGAGTCTTTCTGCCGACTTATTTATTGATTGTTCTGGGTTTAGCGCCCTACTCATCGAAAAAACATTAAAAACTGGCTATGAAGACTGGAGTCAATATTTAGTCTGTGATACCGCTGTTGCCGTACAAAGTGAATTAGTTGGCGACCCAGTACCTTACACTATTTCACATGCACAAAAAGCGGGCTGGCAATGGCAAATCCCATTACAAAACCGTATGGGCAATGGCATTGTTTTTAGTCATGAATTCGTCAGCAAAGACGAAGCTATTGCTAGTATGTTAAAAAACATAGCAGGGAAGCTCCTTAATGAACCTCGTTCCTTTTCGTTCACGCCTGGTCGACGGAAAAAATCTTGGAACAAAAACTGTATCGCCATTGGTTTAGCCTCTGGTTTTTTAGAACCACTAGAGAGTACTAGCATTGCTCTAGTTGAAACTGCCATTGAAAAAATATCATCATTTTTGGCTGAAGCCGAATATTCTCAAGAAGATGCCGATAAATTCAATTATGCGATGGCGCATGAATATGAACGTGTCCGTGACTTTATTATTCTCCATTATAAATTAAATGGCAGAACCGACTCTCCCATGTGGCAACATTGTCGCGATTTGGCCATTCCGCAAACATTAACCGATAAAATAACGGCTTTTAAAACCAAGGGCGAGATTATTCGCTACCCTTGGGAAATTTTCGGTAAAGACAGTTGGTTAGCTATTTTTGATGGTCTCAATTACAACGCTGAATCTTATGATAAATCTATAGATAAGTTTTCTATTGAATTATTATCAAATGAACTAACAAAAATGCGTAATGGCATTAGAAATAATGTAGAAAACACACAAACTCATAGTGACTTTTTAAAGCAACACTTTGGTTTTAAGGGATAATAATGAATACAACTGATGAAGCCATTGAAAAAATAGTTATTCTTGGTGGAGGCACTGCAGGTTGGCTAGCAGCTGCAACCATAGGCAATATTTTTAAGAATACTTCGATGAAGATAGAGGTTATAGAGTCGGATGATATTGGTATTGTCGGTGTCGGTGAAGCAACGTTTCCAACAATAATATCGATTATAGAGAGCTTAGGAATCGACCTAGTTGATTTCATCAAAGAAACACAAGCCAGTTTCAAATTAGGCATTAAGTTTGAAGACTGGGGCACTGTAGGTGAATCTTATTTTCATCCCTTTGGTACACTAGGGCAAGACATTGATAGCTTTGATTTTTATCAGTGCTGGCTTAAGTGCAAAGCTGAAAATGACAAGACACCTCTAATGGCACATTCCCCTGAGTCTGTGTTAGCAGAGCAAGGTAAGTTTTTTTTACCTCATAAGGCGAAAAACACTCCTCTTTCTCGCGCCTTTTATGCCTTACATTTAGATTCATCATTGGCCGGGAAATATTTACGAAAATTTGCAGAGAATATTGGCGTTAAAAGAACAGAAGGTCTGGTAGAGCAGGTTAATTTGCATGCCAATGGTAATATCGCGAACTTAGTTTTAAAAAGTGGTCAGCAAATAAGGGCAGACTTTTTTATTGATTGCTCGGGTTTTCATGGCCTATTAATAGAAAAAACACTTAAAGCAGGATATGAGTCATGGGCAGATCACCTCCCTTGTAACAAAGCGGTTACGGTACAAACAAAAAGTGTCGGCACTACCCCGCCTTTTACCACTTCTACAGCCAAAGAAGCGGGTTGGATGTGGCATATTCCCCTGCAGCATCGTACCGGTAATGGTTATGTTTATTGCGATAAGTTCATTAGTGACGAACAAGCAAAGCAAACATTACTGGCGTCGGTAAAAGGCGAAGTACTCACCCAACCAAGAACCATTCCATTTACTACCGGTATACGAAAAAAATCTTGGGTAAAAAACTGCTTATCATTAGGACTTGCCCAAGGTTTTATTGAACCTTTAGAGTCAACAGCCATTCACTTAGTCTCAAATTCAATTGCTCATTTTATAAAGCTGTTCCCAAACAAAAGCTGCAACCCGGCATTAATCGATCAATTTAACGAAAATGTTAGGACTGATTACGTAGAGATCAGAGATTTTTTAGTGCTGCATTATTGTAAAACATCTCGAACCGACAGTGACTTTTGGTTATGGTGTAAAAACATGGAGATTCCTGAGACACTTGAGCAAAAATTAGAATTATTTAAAGCCTCAGGAGCACTTAATATTAAAGATGGCGAATTATTTCGCTCGACAAGTTGGTATGCAGTACTTGAAGGGTTAGGTGTGAAGCCGGACAACTACAACCCCATGCTAAATATTTGGGACAGTGTGAAGCTTAAGAATATTTTGGCTCAAGGCAGTCAAGGATTAAAGGCTATTGCCCAGCAACAACCTTCTCATGATCAATTTATTAATGAATACTGCAAAGCAAAAGAAATATAAGTTCTTGTTTTAAAATGCGTTCATTTACATGCGATTTATTTCCAGTGCTTTAACTAAATATCTCGCTCTGCACGGCAATGCTTATCAAGAAATTGTTGATGAGTCATTGCTTGTTGCGCAGCACTATTCATCGACGCTTTCATTTGAGCTAAATTTTTTTCAATAACCTCTAACGGGATATTTTTAGCTCTAACATCAAAACGTTGTGGGTTTACATCAAAGCCGGTAAACATACTTAACCAACTCGCCTCTTCGAACGATTCATTGTCATACATAACAATCTGCCCCTGGCTTTTATATACCTCTATTTTATGGGTTAACGCAGCACTTATTGGCATATTTTGGCAGTAACGCCAAAATTCAGTATCATCTCGTTTAGTTAATTTATAATGCAGCGATAAAAAGTCGACGGCGCGATCTAGCTCAGCATTATGTAACCTATTCACTTCTGCCATATCATGTTCGTTAAACGATTTATCAGGAAAGAAAGTATAGAGTTTTGCTAAGCCCGATTGAATCAAAGATAACCCTAAAGATTCAAGCGGCTCTAAAAATCCAGCAGCTAAGCCTAAAGCGAAACAGTTCTTCTGCCAAATAACTTTGCGTTTTGCCAAAGGTAGATCAAAATTCCTAACATTATTAATTGTTTTGCCATCAACCGTTGCCAACATTTCATCTTCAGCATCTTGGCTATTAAGAAACTGACTACTATAAATATAACCATTTCCCATACGGTGCTGCAATGGAATACACCATTGCCACCCTGCATTATTAGCAATGGCACGCGTATAAGGTGTGGGGTCTGTTACAAGCTCTGTTTGCACAGCGATGGCTTTATCGCAGGGTAACGATTTACTTAAATCATCAAGCCCTACCCCCATTGCTCTATCAATTAATAACGCTTTAAATCCCGAACAATCAATAAATAAGTCACCTTCAATTTTTCTGCCATCTGCTAATTGAACCGACTCAATAAAACCAGATGTTTGATTTAATTGCACATCACAAACATTAGCCGAAATATGTTCAATGCCTCTTTTAACCGAAAACTTTTGCAAGAATTGAGCATAAAGCACCGCATCAAAATGATAGGCATATGAATAATCAGCCAGGGGTGATTGAGGATCAGAATTTGCTTGGGCAAACTTCCCTTGTTTAGCCAACCTACAAGCAAAACTATAATCTTGTAAATTGTGCTTAGCGCCAGCTAGTTTTGCGCGATTGACATAATGATGGAAGTCGACATTTTGTATTTTAAGGCCGTAGTCCGCGAAGGGATGAAAAAAATTCTCGCCTTTCTTATGCCAGTTTTCAAATTCAATACCTAATTTGAATGTCGCTTGAGTCGCTTTGATTAATTCAACTTCATCTATACCTAAGTCTTTATTAAAACCGACAATATTAGGAATCGTTGCTTCACCAACCCCTACAGTAGGAATATCAGGTGACTCGATTAAGGTAACGGTTATTGCTTTATCTTCAATGAAACGAGAAAGACTAGCGGCAGCCATCCATCCGGTAGAGCCGCCACCGACAATCACAATTTTATTTATAGGTTCAGACATAGTGAATCTCTCTCATTTTTAAATTTATTGATCTCATAAATTAGGTTTACTTGGCTTACTTCCGCATAAACCATAATAGACAATAAACACATAACATAAAGCAGGAAAAATAAAGGAATTTTGTACACCAATAGCATCAGCCGTAACCCCCTGCAGTAAAGGTAAAATAGCTCCACCTACAATAGCTAAACATAAAATACCAGAAGCTTGACTGGTATGTTTCCCTAATCCATTAATGGCAAGACTAAAGATAGTTGGAAACATTATAGAGTTACACAGGCCTACCAACAAAATTGCCCACATTGCTACTGCACCACTGGTAAAAATAGCAATCAAGAGGAAAGAAATCGCAAGAGCTGCATTAAACGCTAACACTTTACCGGCCGCTATTTTTTGCATAACAAGCGCACCTACAAAGCGACCAACCATTGCTCCTCCCCAATAATACGCAATATATTTAGCAGCTTGTGACTCCTCTAAACCCGCAATGTTTGGGTCATTAAAGAAACTTACTAAGAAGCTGCCTATCGAAACTTCAGCCCCCACATAAACAAAAATACCAATAGCCCCTAAAACAAGATGACTGTATTGCCATGCGCTGCCCGACTCTGGAACAACAGCTTGCACTTCATCATGATTAACGGTTTCAAATCTTGGCAGTTTTATCATTGAAAAAACAGCCGCAAGTAATAATAAAGTCCCCGCTAACAAGATATAAGGGATTTGTACCGACTCAGCGCTTGCTTCATTAGACATTGCATCGGCGGCACTGTTTAAGATAAGAAAGGCACCAAAAAAAGGCGCTAATGTCGTACCCAAAGAATTAAAGGCTTGTGTCATCGTTAATCTTGATGATGCGGTGTTGGCATCACCGAGTAAACTAACATAAGGGTTAGCTGATACTTGTAATACAGTTATACCGCTAGCAAGAATAAATAGCGCAAGAAGAAATATTGGATAGCTATGTAGTGAGGCCGCAGGATAAAAAGTGAAACACCCTATAGCAGCAATGACTAAACCTAATACCACCCCTTTTTGATAACCTATTAATTTAATTATTTTCCCTGCAGGAATTGACACAATAAAATATGCACCAAAAAAGCAAAACTGTACCAGCATGGCTTGAGTATAAGATAAATTAAAAACACTTTTTAAATGAGGAATTAAAATATCATTTAAACAAGTAATAAAGCCCCACATAAAAAATAATGAAGTTAAAGATAGCAGTGCAAAACGATAATTTTCTTTTCCATCCCTGCTTTCTTGAGATGTTCTAGTGCTAAGTGGACTATCTAGCATGTATTCCTCCTGACAAAGTCATTGCCGTTTAATAGGCATGCTTAATTATTGTTTTGATCAAGGGAATTTATTGTCTTAAAGATGTTTCATAAATAAAAACATCAAGAAGAGTTTAAAAGCTATTGACCTTTTCTGTAGAACACATTAACCTAAATGTAAGCGCTTTCACAGTAATTTTTACTCACTTAGCGTTTTTTAAAAATTAACTTGTAAGCGCTTTCAGTATAAGTATCAGAAAGTCAAAAGTACAAATTTCCAGTAAAGGTTGATAAAAGAATGCAAAAGATTTCATTACCACTAAATTCGAAGATGCTAAAA
>Ga0209291_1000496_pt1 | contig 37938 bp, 28 predicted proteins | sample GOMGulsemesocosm_FD_184633 | JGI IMG/M metagenome (GOLD analysis project Ga0209291, IMG submission 184633) | Methane-oxidizing microbial communities from mesocosms in the Gulf of Mexico - GOM9B Gulf of Mexico (SPAdes) (version 2) | ecosystem: Environmental > Aquatic > Marine > Cold seeps...
ATGTCGGCAGCCGCTAATAGCATAAATATTAATGCCAAAAACAGTGACCATGGTGATGATCAGTTTAAACCTAATGCCACCGTTGCTGCGGTTATTGTTCATCAAAATAAATTTTTACTGGTTGAAGAAATTGAAAACGGTAAAAATGTCTTTAACCAACCTGCCGGTCACTTAGAGGAAAACGAAAATTTAATTGCCGCGGTTGAACGTGAAGTACTTGAAGAGACAGGTTTAGTGCTTAGTCCCGATTATGTTTCTGGTATTTACTATTTTCACCGCCCAGATCTAAATCTTTTTTTCCTCCGTTTTTGTTTTGTTATCGAGCTTGATGACCATCTACAAAGTAAGCCGCAAGATGACGAAATAATTGATACTCATTGGCTAACCTTAGAAGAAATAAAAGAAAAATCGTCTCAATTACGTAGCGCGATGGTTTTAGAATGTATTGAAGATTACTTATCAGTTCAGCAAACAGGTAATAAAATTCCATTATCTTCATTAAAATCTAATCTTTAATCTATGCCGCAAATTTTTGACATGATATAATTTTGCGCCATTTTCCTTAGATTTGTAGTTTTAATGTCATCACAAATATCATCAAGCGCTGAAAACCCAAATTCTGCGCCTAAAAGCAAAGCACCACGAGACACCAAAGTTATTGTTGGTATGTCTGGCGGTGTTGACTCCTCTGTTTCCGCACATTTATTGATTGAACAAGGTTATCAAGTTGAAGGCTTGTTCATGAAAAACTGGGAAGAAGACGATACCGATGAATATTGTGCTGCATCGCAAGACTTAGAAGACGCACAACTTGTTTGTGACAAATTAGGGATAAAACTGCATACCATCAATTTCGCGACCGAGTATTGGGATAATGTATTCGAATATTTTTTAGCAGAATATAAAGCTGGACGAACGCCTAATCCAGATATTATGTGTAACAAAGAAATCAAATTTAAAGCCTTTTTAGAATTTGCTTGTGAAGACTTGGGCGCAGACTATATTGCGACAGGTCATTATGTGCAGCGTGAATTTATCGATGGCCAATGGGCGATGTTACGCGGTTTAGATAGCAATAAAGATCAAAGCTACTTTTTATATACGCTAAGCGATGTACAAGTAGGTCGTACTTTATTCCCAGTTGGCAATATCGAAAAACCAGAAGTACGTGCTATTGCCGAAAGAGCAGATTTAGTCACTCATAATAAAAAAGACAGCACTGGTATTTGTTTTATTGGTGAACGAAAGTTTAAAGACTTCCTTGGCCAATATTTACCTGCACAACCAGGAAAAATAGAATCTGCTGAAGGTGAAATCATTGGCGAACACGACGGATTAATGTATCACACGTTAGGTCAACGCAAAGGGCTTCGCATAGGAGGTTTAGCTAATGCAGGAGAAGAACCTTGGTATGTTGTTGAAAAAGATTTATTGCGCAATGTTTTAATTGTCGGTCAAGGTCATAACCACCCTCGCCTATTTTCTAAAGGTTTAATTGGTAATCAGTTACATTTAGTCAATCGTAAATCGCTTGATGAACCTTTAAAATGTACGGTTAAAACTCGCTATCGCCAAGATGATGTAGCTTGTTATTTATCACCGATGAGTGATGGTGAATATTTAGTGATGTTTGATGAGGCCCAAAGTTCCGTAACACCTGGCCAATCAGTGGTTTTTTATCAAGATAATATTTGTTTAGGTGGCGGAATCATCAATTCTCTGATCCGCTAAGTGAATGCAGTAGAAATATAAGTAGTAAAATTTATGAATAGCATTAACGAACAAACCCTGACACTTGCCGCTGTTTGCCAAGTAGCTTATTGGGTACAGAAAATATCACGCAGTGGGCAAATTGATGAAGATGAGCTAGCTTTATTACTCAATAGTGTCATGGTCACTTCTCCTAAGAACACTATGGAAGTTTACGGTGGTGAAATTAGCCATTTAAAAATGGGATTGACAACATTGGTCAACCATTTAGGTAATAAATCAACAAACAAAGACCCTGAAATTACCCGTTATGTCGTAAGTTTACTCGGTTTAGAACGACGGTTAAGTAAGCGCAGTGATAAAATGAATGCACTAGGGGACCGTATCACACAAAGCCAGCGTCAGTTAGCCCATTACGAGATCACCAGCGATACACTTATTTCAAGTTTAGCATCAATTTATAGCGATTTAATTAGCCCTTTAGGCACGCCAATTCAAGTAGCAGGCGAACCAGCGATATTAAAACAAACAGTCAATCAACATAGAATACGTGCACTTTTATTGGCGGGCATTCGTTCAAGTGTACTATGGCGACAAGTGGGCGGAAATCGCCGCAGTATTTTATTTTCACGTTCAAAAGTTGTTGAATGTGCAGAGCAACTACTTAGAACTTGTTAAAAAATTCAAAAATTAGTTTTTAACCTTACTTTAACATTAGGAAAACCCTATGGAACTTTCAGCATTAAGTGCAATATCTCCAGTAGATGGTCGTTATGGCAGCAAAGTTAAGTCATTACGCCCGATATTCAGTGAATTTGGTTTAATAAAATACCGTGTTACCGTGGAAGTTCGTTGGTTACAAAAACTTGCTGCAACGGGTGCAATCGCTGAGGTTCCAGCTTTTAGTGCTGATGCAACAGCAGCATTGAATGCGATTGTTGACAACTTTAATGAAGAAGATGCGCAGCGCATTAAAAATATTGAAGCAACCACTAATCACGATGTAAAAGCAGTTGAATATTTCTTAAAAGAGAAAATTAGCGATAACGTTGAATTAAACGCAGTCACTGAATTTATTCACTTTGCTTGTACTTCAGAAGACATTAACAACCTTTCACACGGTTTAATGTTGAATGATTGCCGTACTGATGTTTTATTACCAGAAATGGATAAAATTTTAGCGGCAATTAAAGCATTGGCTATTGAATATAAAACAATTCCAATGATGTGTCGTACTCATGGTCAACCTGCTTCACCTAGTACATTAGGTAAAGAAATGGCGAACGTTTATATTCGCCTAAAACGTCAACGTGCTCAAATAGCTAATGTAGAATTATTAGGTAAGATTAATGGCGCGGTGGGTAACTACAATGCTCACTTATCAGCTTACCCTGAAGTTAATTGGCATGAGTTTGCTAATGAATTTGTTACGTCTTTAGGTTTATCCTTTAACCCATTTACTACACAAATTGAACCACATGACTATATTGCTGAGTTATTCGACGCAATAGCACGTTTTAACACCATTTTAATCGATTTTGATCGTGATATTTGGGGTTACATCGCTATGGGTCACTTTAAGCAGAAGACTATTGCTGGCGAAATTGGTTCATCAACAATGCCACATAAAGTTAACCCTATTGATTTTGAAAACTCTGAAGGTAACTTAGGTATTGCTAACGCATTATTTACTCACCTAGCACAGAAATTACCCATTTCTCGCTGGCAGCGTGACTTAACAGACTCTACTGTTTTACGTAACTTAGGAGTTGGTTTTGCTCATGCAATGATAGCTTACGGCGCAACGTTAAAAGGTATTAGCAAGTTACAAGTAAACGAAGCAAACCTAGCTGCTGAATTAGACAGTAACTGGGAAGTTTTAGCTGAGCCTGTACAAACAGTTATGCGTCGCTACGGTATTGAAAAACCTTACGAGAAATTAAAAGAATTAACACGTGGCAAGCGTGTAGATGGCGATTCAATGCGTGCTTTCATTATGACACTTGAACTACCTGATGCAGCTAAAGCACAGTTATGTGAAATGACACCAGCAAGCTACATTGGTCGTGCAGTAGAATTTATTAACGAATTAGATTAATTTCGTTTAAACTTGTGCTGATAAAGGGACCTTAGGGTTCCTTTTTTATGTTCAGGACTTTTCAGGCATCCTATCTTTCAACGTATTAGTGCACTCATGCACGTTGATGAACGGTATTTATTAAGAGAGTTACCAAACCATGCAAACAATCCATTGGGGCGACCTAACGCCAGAACAATTTTTAAAAGAATACTGGCAAAAGAAACCATTATTGATCAAAGGCGCTTTTAAAGATTTTATCGATCCTATTGACGCTAACGAACTAGCTGGTTTGGCTATGGAAAGCGAAATAGAATCTAGAATAATTGCTAATAAAAATAACCAATGGCAAGTAGAACAAGGTCCTTTCGAATCATTCGACAAATTTGGTGAAGCAGATTGGACACTACTAGTTCAAGCGGTAAACAATTGGTCTCGTGATACCCAAGCACTATTAACCGCCGTTGATTTTATTCCTCAATGGCGTATTGATGATGTTATGGTTAGTTTTTCAACGCCTAACGGTGGTGTTGGTGCTCATTTAGATCAATACGATGTTTTTATTATACAAGGTGAAGGAAAGCGTCGCTGGCAAGTAGGTGCTCCCGATAGCTCACTTAAACAATTATTACCTCACCCTGACTTAAAGCAAATATCAGAATTTGTGCCTGTTATTGATGAAATAACGGAGGCTGGTGATTTACTTTATATCCCGCCGAATCATCCGCATAATGGTGTATCAATAGAAAATTCCATTAACTTCTCTATTGGCTTTCAAGCGCCGAATAATCAAGAATTGTGGTCAAGCTTTGCTGATAAACTCATTGATGAAGATTTAGGTGAGCAGCGTTTCCCAGATAAAGAAAGAACGTTAACGACACAACCTCAGCTACTGGGACAAACCGACATAGCAAAACTTAAATCTTTTATGCAAAAACAGCTAGAAGACGATAGTTTATTCTGCCCTTTTATTGGTAAATACCTAACGCAAAATCATCATGCTTTAGAGATACTAATGCCTGTATCCCCTATAACTAGCGAACAGTTTAGCGATATATTGGCGGAACCTGAAAATACTATTGTGCCTGTTTCAGGCATTAAAAGCTTAATTATTGAAAATAAGGCGCAACAGGCAAGTTTTTTATATATAAATGGCGAAAGTTTTTTAATTGATAAAGAAACAATAGAATTAGCCACTTACTTAACAAAGCCGCATACGTTGACAACAAAACAGGTAAAAAGTTTAATAACTTGTTTGAAAAATGAACAGTTGTTAACTAATATTTTAAATATGGGATTTTGGTACGTAGAATAGAAATTAGTGGAAGTTGATAATGTCGTTTAGCGTCAGTAGAGTAAAATGGGAACAAGCATCCTTTTTATTAAGAGATGTTCGTGAAAAGGTTTTTATTTGCGAATGGCGTATTCCACGAAAAATAGAGTTTGATCGTAAAGACCAATATGCATTCCATGTATTGGTCTGTGATGATATTACTCAAGAGCCCGTTGCGACTGGTAGAATTTTATCTACTGGAGAAATATCTAGAATTGCTGTATTGATGTCTTTTCGAAAGAGAAATATAGACAGAGACGTTATGAAAGGTTTACTCGCTATCGCTAAAGATCTTAAACTTGACGAGGTGTTCATCTACAGCCCTCTTGATGATGTAGAATATTTTAGAAAGTTTAACTTTATCAGTGCCGGCGCCGTGTTTATGGAGGCTGGCATGCCAAGACAACGAATGGCATGTTCTGTTAAAAACATAAGTAATGTCACTAATTTTGCTTTCAGTCACTAACTTCATTAATTCATAACAACCTCAATAGACAGTCATCAGCGCTGTTTCATAATCCATATTTCCGAAAAATTATGCCTGTGCTTTATTCTATACAATTAGCATAATAAACAAATAATAATATTTTTATCACACAACTAGCGTAGCGTTAGGCTAAATGGTATTGTGCGCTCCGAAACAATACAACCTTTATTACAAAAGTAAAAATCCATTAGATAAAAACTTTTTACGCGGAGATTTAAAAGTGGCAATTTTCGATTCAGTAGATTTTGACAACCATGAGCAGGTTGTTTATTGCAGTGATGACGCAACCGGTTTAAAAGCGATTATTGCTGTTCATAGTACAGCTCTGGGCCCTGCGGCAGGTGGTTGTCGTTTTTGGGATTATGTAAACGATGAAGCAGCATTAAAAGATGTTCTACGTTTATCAAAAGGCATGACTTACAAAAATGCTATGGCCGGTTTAAAACTTGGCGGTGGTAAAGGCGTTATTATCGGTAACCCTAAAAAGTTAAAATCAGATGAATTATTTAAAGCATTTGGTAAAGCGGTAAACAACTTAGGCGGTCGTTATTACACCGCTGAAGACGTTAATATTACCACCGGTGATATGGCTGTTGTTAACCAAGTAACAGACTTTGTTTCTGGCTTAGAAGGAAAAAGTGGTAATCCAGGCCCTTTCACTGCACTAGGAACTTTCTTAGGTATTAAAGCCGCGGTTAAATTTAAATTAGGTACTGACGATCTAAGCGGGTTAAAGGTAGCGGTTCAAGGTCTAGGTAGTGTTGGTTATTCATTATGTGAAAAACTTCATGCTGCAGGTGCAAAGCTAATTGTCACTGATATCAACCAGCAGATACTCGATAAAGCAGCTACAGAGTTAAATGCCACTGTGGTAAGCCTTAATGACATATACTCACAAGATGTTGATGTTTTTGCTCCATGTGCATTAGGTGCCTCAATAAACGATGAAAGTATTGCTCAATTGAAAGCAGTTATCATTGCAGGTTGTGCAAATAATCAATTAGAAAAAGCACGTCATGATCAAGTTTTACTCGAGAAAGGTATTTTATATGCACCTGACTACGTAATAAACGCCGGTGGTATTATTAATGTTGCGTTAGAAATTTACCCTGAACCTTACTGCGCCGAGAAAGCGACAGGTTTAGTTGAAAATATCTATCATACGTTAATAAGTGTATTTCAAGCTGCAAAAGAGAAAAACCTACCCACAGGGCAAGTTGCAGATGAAATGGCTAGAGCAATAATAACCAAAGGCGGTAAGTAATACTTCGACCTACAGCTACTAACGTCTAATAAATAACGCATTAATGCGTTTTTTTATAGCCAACGTTATGCTTTTATAAAAAACAAAAAAGTCGCTTAAAAGCGACTTTTTATTCATTAATCTAAGTGTTAGTTTTAGTAAAAGCCAACTCTTTAGTTACTGATTAACTAACAGGTAATGTGGGTACTTGAATACCTGCCATCTCTAGCATTACACGGACAACCTGACAGCTGTAACCAAACTCATTGTCATACCATACGTAAAGTACAGCACGGTCACCATCAACAATAGTGGCTTGAGAATCAACAACGCCCGCGTAACGAGAGCCCACTAAATCGGTAGAAACAATTTCAGTTGAAGCTGTGTAATCAACTTGGTTTTGTAACTTAGAATTTAACGAGATATTACGTAAGTAATCGTTTAATGCTTCTTTGTCTGTTGATTGTTTCAAGTTCAAATTCATGATAGCCATTGAAACGTTAGGGGTAGGTACACGAATTGCGTTACCTGTTAGCAAACCTTTTAATTCAGGTAATGCTTTAGCAACAGCTTTAGCTGCACCCGTTGTACTAATAACCATATTTAATGGAGCACTACGACCACGACGTGGCGCTGGATGGTAGTTATCAATTAAATTTTGGTCATTAGTGTAAGAATGGACAGTTTCAACATGACCATTCTTAATACCAAATTCATCATTAATTGCTTTTAACACTGGCGTGATAGCATTAGTAGTACAACTTGCAGCAGAAATAATTTTGTCATCCGCTAAAATCATATCTTGGTTTACGCCATAAACGATATTTTTAATATCACCTTTAGCTGGAGCTGTTAATAAGACTTTAGCAACGCCTTTAGATTGTAAATGTTGTCCTAGGCCTTCTTCGTCGCTCCATACACCTGTATTATCAACAACTAAAGCATCGTTAATACCATATTGTGTATAGTCGATATCGCTAGGGCTTTTTGCATAAATAACTTGAATAAATGCGCCGTTAGCTTTAATTACGTTATTTTCTTCATCTATCGTGATGCTGCCATTAAAAGCACCATGTACTGAATCACGGCGTAATAAACTGGCACGTTTAGCTAAGTCTCCTTTACCACTCGGGCGAATAACAATAGCACGAAGATTCAATGATGAATTAGGACCCGCACGTTCTATTAATAAACGAGCAAGTAAACGACCAATACGACCAAAACCATAAAGAACAACATCTTTAGGTTTTTGTACGTCAGTATTTTTATTGATGGAAACTAATTCTTTTTCTAAGAACTGATCAATAGATAAACCATTGGCTTCACCTTGGAACAAGTAACGGTAGGCTAATTTACCCACGTCAATACGTGCTGGCGCTAAGTCCATCTTGTTTAAAGCATCAATAAAAGGAAAGCTTTCACGTAAACGTAATTTACTCTCTTCATGTAAAGCAACTGATTTATGTGCTTTAATAATATCAATAGCAGAAGCATTAACTAATGGACGACCATAAATAGATACTTCTAGACCTTTGTTTCTGAAAAGTTGTCCTATAATAGGTTGCATATTTTCAGCAAATGTTTGGCGTTCTTGCCAGCTAGCTTGGTATTGTTCCTCAAGATGAGAAGTCATTGCGTAAACCTTTTTATTTCAGTCAATTGAACGATGAGTTATTATTAATATTAGCACTAACAACAATAATAACTAAATACGGCGCTATTGTAATCGAACATGAAAACTTTCGCCACTAGTTACACAGGATTTTAATCTCAAATATGGTACAAAGATGAAAAAAACATTAGGATACTTTTTACTGCTTTTATTATTACCCGCCTGTGATAACAAGCCTAGCTTCGCTGAACTTTGTGATAGCGATACAGAAATTTGTCATGAATTTGAAGAAGATTCATGGTGCAAACGTGAACGTATCAAAGTCGGCTTTGCTAATTTAGAACAAAAACTAGCAGCATCTGATATACATAAATATAATCAATTGATTGGATATGAACATTATGCAAAATGTATGGACCATGCATCAAAAATTGAACATATTAAATTAAAACAAAAACAAATGATGCGTGTAAATAATTCGATTAAAGCTAAAAAACGTATTGCCGAAATATCTAAAGAAACAGAGCAATCAAATCACCCTCACCTACTTTATTATCACTGGTCTAGGTATATCAATGAGGAATCTTTAGCTACGTTTTTGGCGCAAGAAGGTACAGAGGCTTTAGAGAATTCACATTCGCAATATAATTTGGCAACTTATTATACAAAGATTGATCCTAAAAAAACGTTAAGATTACTTTATAGATCACTAGAGTTATACCAAGAAGACGAAACTATTTATCCTGAAATCTTTCAATCAATATCAACTGTATTTCTAGAAGAACGCCAAGCTAAGCAGGTTTATATTTGGTTACGGATATTACGTTTGTACTCACCAGAAAATAAACAAGTCACTGAAAAGTCTTTAGATAATTACGTTCTTGGCTATAAGCTAAATAAAGAATTATTAGATAAGGTTGCCGTTATAACTTTAGATAAGATTGTAAGCAGAACTTTTAAGTCGCCGAAAGTTTAGTTAGTAACTTAGTGTAATAATTCAATGGCGAATTATTTCAATACATTTATAGGGTTAACTTAACGACTTTGACTGTAAACTTTCAATTGTTGCGATCCGTCATCATTTTCTTTCTGAAAATAATATTTCTCCGTTCCCCTTTTAGCAACTCATGTTAAAAGTATTGATTAATAAACGGGGTGTTCTAAGCTAAGCGACATACTGAGTATGTCGCCGTTGATACTAATCTAAATATAAGCCGTTAGATATTTGTCTTAATCATTTTAAATGGCCAAGTTCAATCATTTCGCGATCAGGGTGAGACCATTCAACATGGAATTTTTTACCTTTGTCTTGATCTAAACGCTCAAAAGTATGGGCGCCAAAAAAGTCACGTTGACCTTGTAGTAAGTTTGCCGGTAAAACAGCTGTACGCATAGCATCATAATAAGTTAACGACGAACTAATCGCACTGGTTGAAACTCCCATTAACGCTGTTTCTGCAACTGTTTTACGCCAATTCATTTGATGATCATTTAATTGTTTGGCGAAAAATTCATCTAACATTAAATTGTCTAACTTGGCATTACGTTCAAAAGCTTCGGTGATCGATTGTAAAAATGCAGCTCGAATAATACAACCTGCACGCCATATTTTGGCAATGCTCGCAAAGTCTAATTCCCAGCCATGCTCTTTCTCTGCTAGCTTCATTAATTGAAAACCTTGAGCATAAGCACATATTTTGGCGCAATAAATAGCATCATGTAAACGAGCAATAAATTCTATTTTTTCTTGCGAACTAAACTTGATAGGTTCAGGGCCGTTTAGAATACTTGCACTCTGTACTCTTAACTCTTTAAATGAAGATATAGAACGAGCGTATACTGCTTGAGCTATAGTTGGTGCTGGTGTGCCTAACTCTAGGCTACTCATAGCAGTCCATAAACCGGTACCTTTTTGTCCTGCTTTATCAAGAATCAAATCAACAAGTGGGATGTTATTTTCTGTCACCTTATGGCGTAGTACTTCAACAGAAATTTCCATCAAATAACTGTCTAACGGTCCTTTATTCCACTGTTCAAATATATCCGCGATTTCATCTGTAGATAAATTTAATCCGGCGCGTAACGTATGATAGGCCTCACAAATAATTTGCATATCAGCATACTCGATACCGTTATGCACCATTTTCACATAATGCCCTGCACCTGCTGGGCCTATATAAGCAGCACATGGCTCACCTTTATTAATAGTTTCTCCAGGCTTACTTCGCTCAATGGGTTTACCCGTTATTGGATCGACTTTCGCTGATATAGCTTCCCATATTGGTTTAATACGTGTCCACGCGTAAGGAGAGCCGCTAGGCATTAGGGCTGGCCCAAAACGAGCGCCAACTTCTCCACCAGAGACAGCAGAAGAGAATAAAATAAAATTACTCTTATATTTTTTCTCACGAGCGACAGTATCAACCCAAAGGCTATTCCCCGTATCTATAATGATGTCGTCAGGCTGTATACCTGCACCGATCAAACTTTCAGATACTTGATCAACAGGGGCTCCTGCTGGAACAGAAAGTACAATAAGATGAGGTGTTTTTAAACGTGATAATAATTCAGTATATGAAGAGCAACCATGAACGCGTTGTTTATTTTCACCAAGTTCTAATTTGTCTTGTGCGATAACACTGTTAACCTTTTCATTATCTAAATCAAAAGCAGCAATACTATAACCATTATCGGCTAAATTTAGCACCAAATTTTTACCCATTACACCTAGGCCTATAAAGCCTATGTCACACAAACCATTATCTTGTGTCATATTAGAAAATCCATAAAAACTGAGAAATATAATGGTCAGAATTCTATCATGAACAAAACTCTCATCCTAGCAATAAAACTCAAGGTGATTCGTAATAAAACGACCTTTTCGCGTTCAAAACGCAGTAAAATGAAAATTTATCTTGTATAAATCTCAAAATGATGTAATTTTACTACATTATTTTTATTTAGGGTTTTAACATGACAATTAAAGTTGGCATCAACGGTTTTGGCCGTATCGGTCGTTTCGTATTTAGAGCAGCAGCAGAAAGAAGTGACATTGAAATTGTCGGTATTAATGATTTAATCGATATAGATTACATGGCTTACATGCTTAAATACGATTCAACACATGGCCGTTTTAATGGCACTGTGGAAGTTGAAGGTGGTCAATTAATTGTTAATGGTAAAGTCATTAGAGTAAGCGCTGTTCGTAACCCTGAAGAATTAAAGTGGGATGAGATAGACGTAGATGTAGTTGTAGAATCAACTGGTTTATTCCTAACTGACGAAACAGCACGTAAACACATTACAGCTGGTGCTAAAAAAGTAGTGCTCTCAGCACCTTCTAAAGATGATACGCCAATGTTTGTATGTGGTGTAAATATTAGTGACTACGCCGGACAAGATATTGTATCAAATGCATCATGTACTACGAATTGTTTAGCTCCCATTGCTAAAGTACTCAATGATAAATGGGGTATTGAAAGCGGTTTAATGACAACAGTTCATGCCACAACAGCCACACAAAAAACTGTAGATAGCCCTTCAGCTAAAGACTGGCGTGGTGGCCGTGGTGCAGGACAAAACATTATTCCTTCATCAACAGGAGCAGCAAAAGCTGTTGGTAAAGTTATTCCTGAATTAAATGGTAAACTTACGGGTATGGCTTTTCGTGTGCCAACACCAAATGTTTCTGTTGTTGACCTTACTGTCAACCTTAAGACTAGTGCTACTTATCAAGAAATTTGTGACGCAATGAAATCTGCGGCTCATGGCGATTTAGAAGGCATATTAGGCTACACAGAAGACCAAGTCGTTTCTAATGACTTTATCGGCGAAACGTGTACCTCAGTTTTTGATGCAGGTGCAGGCATTGCACTTACAGACAAGTTCGTGAAAATTGTTTCTTGGTACGACAATGAAATTGGCTATTCAACCAAAGTTCTTGATTTAGTTGCTTATATCACTGCATATGAAAATAAATAAACATACTAATTAGTACTGATACAAAAAAAAGCCAAATGTTCTCATTTGGTTTTTTTTATGTAAGTATTCGGCTAATTATTAGGTCAGTAGAAAAATTCACGCCAACATAACATTCTTCTTAAACAACACTTCACTTACACGTAAATATTCAAAAACAATAACTTACATTTAATTAAAACTATAAGTTTTGACCTAATGGTTCTAGGCAAACAATAAAAAAAGCTGAATTCCCACTAATAATAAAGAGATACTCTATTTCAGTGGGACTTCAGCTTTAATTGTTCTTTGGTAATTATGCTATTTTACATTTGCTAAAGCTTGTTTAGCTAATTCAGTAATTTTAGACCAGTCTTTGTTTTTTATTATTTCGTCAGTGACCAACCATGAACCACCACAACAAGCAACATTTGATAGCGCGAGGTAATCGTTAATATTACTTAAATTGATCCCACCTGTTGGACAAAAACGAATGTTAGGAAATGGACCTCCAATAGACTGAATAGCTTTAACGCCTCCAGATGCTTCTGCTGGAAAAAATTTCAAGTGATCATAACCATAATCAATACCATCCATCATTTCTGAGATAGATGAAATACCAGGAATAAGCGCAATATTACCTTCATTACCTGCTTGTAATAAATCTTTCGTTAAGCCAGGACTGATCGCAAACTTCGCCCCTGCATCTTGACAACGTTGAAGCATTTCACGATTTGTAACTGTACCTGCGCCAATACAGGCTTCAGGTAGTTCATTGGCAATGATTTTGATAACATCAAGTGCAGCAGGAGTACGTAAAGTAACTTCTAATACTTTTATGCCCGCGTCGAGTAATGCACGTGCAACAGGTAATGCATCTTCAACATTTTTGATAACAAGAACAGGCACTATTGGCCCCATAGCGAAAATGTCTTTTGGCGACAACTGCCAATTTTTTGTTATGCTCATTATTTATACTTGTCCTTTAATTGAAGATAATTGTTGACGAATATAGGCAGATGCCCCTATCAAACCGGGTTGAGCTTCGGTGATCACATACGTCGGAATATTATTAATAAAGCTTGATAATCGGCCCTTCGCATTAAAGCGCTGCCTAAAATCACTATTTTGTATAAAGCTAATAAAACGAGGCACAATGCCTCCAGCAATATACACGCCACCAAAACAACCTAATGTTAAGGCTAAATTACCGGCAAAACTGCCTAATGTATTACAAAATTGATTCAACGATTTTTCACATACAGAACATGAACCGTCTATTGCCTTTGCTGAAATTTGTTCGGCCGATAAGATATTTTTAGGGTGATTACCAATAGAGAGAAAAGCTTGGTAAATTTGTTCTAACCCTTTTCCACAAAGTAATTGCTCATAGGAGATTCTACTTTGCTTACTTTCAAGTAAATAATTTAATATCTTAACTTCATCAGCATCAATGGGAGCAAAATCTACATGCCCGCCTTCACCACCTAAGCAACACCAACCATCTGTGGTCGGAATTAAATTAGCAACACCTAAGCCTGTTCCAGGACCACATATAGAAATGGGTTTATCTGAAACTGCTTTACCTTCACCAATCTGCACTTTTTGTGCGTCAGTGAGTGAAGGTACTGCATGAGCGATAGCGGTATAGTCATTAATTAGGAATAATTGACTAATATTCAATTCTTTTTTTAAAGCAGTTTGAGAAAATGTCCACGGCAAATTTGTCATGGTTATTTGGTCAGTTTCTACTGGGCAAGCGATAGCCAAACAAGCATTGATTGTTTTACCTTCACAATATTGCAATGCTAAATACTCACTAATAACATCGGCTAAACTATTATACCTATCGCACTGATAAGTTTTAATATCCTCTGTGGACCCATCATTATTGACGAGACCTAGTCTGATATTAGTTCCACCAATGTCAGCAACTAAATTGATCGTTGATGCACTCATAACGCTTTTCCGTCAATTGCATTTTCATCAAACAATGAACAAGCACCTGTTTCAGCCGTACTTAGATTGCGTCGCATAAAACCAAATAGTTCTCGTCCCATGCCTTGGTGATGACCATTTACTTGGAAAATTGCATTTTCACGTTTTGCAAGTTCTGCCTCATCAACCAATAAGGTTAACTCGCCATTTTCACCGTCAACTAAAATCATATCACCGGTTTGTACCTTAGCGATCAAACCGCCATCTAGGGCTTCTGGGCATAAATGAATAGCCGCAGGAACTTTACCTGACGCACCAGACATGCGGCCGTCTGTTACCATCGCGACTTTATAGCCTTTATCTTGTAATACGCCAAGAGGTGGCGTTAATTTATGTAACTCAGGCATACCACGCGCTTTTGGCCCTTGGAATCTGACTACAGCAACAAAATCTTTTTCTAATTCACCAGCTTTAAATGCTGCTTCAAGCTCATGTTGATCTTCAAAAACAACAGCTGGTGCTTTAATAACAAAACTCCCCTCACGTAATGATGACGTTTTTATAACTGAAGTTCCTAAATTTCCTTTAAGTACACGTAAACCGCCATCAGCTTTAAAAGGAGTTGAAACTGTTGCAATGATTTCATCATCGCCTGACTCTGTTACGCCATCAATCCATACTAATTTACCATCTTGCATGACTGGTTTCTGGGTATAACGGGATAAACCATAACCACAAATAGTTTCAACATCTTCATGAACTAAACCACCGGCAATCAATTCTCTGAAAAGAAGTGCCATTCCGCCGGCTTCTTGGAATTGATTAATGTCAGCATGACCATTTGGATAAATACGAGTAAGCAGTGGCACAGCCGCAGATAAGTCATTAAAGTCTTGAAAGTTTATTATGATGCCAGCGGCACGAGCAAAGGCAATAATATGCATGGTTAAATTAGTCGAACCACCTGTCGCTAATAAAGCAACAATAGCGTTAACAATTGACTTTTCATTAACCATTTTACCGACAGGCATATAATTGCCTGACTGTTGTGTTAAGCGAGTGACTTGGCGTGCCGCCGCTTTAGTAAGTTCTTCGCGTAAAACTGTATTAGGTGCAATAAATGATGCGCCTGGTAAGTGCAAGCCCATCACTTCAACAACGAGTTGATTAGAGTTTGCTGTACCAAAGAAAGTACATGTTCCCGCGCTATGATAAGAAGCAGACTCGGCTTCTAATAATTCGTCTTCACCGACTTCACCTTTGGCATACTCTTGACGTACACGGGCTTTATCTTTATTCGGTAAACCTGAAGGCATTGGGCCAGCTGGCACGAATACTGTTGGTAAATGACCAAAGGTCATACTAGCAATAAGCAAACCTGGCACGATTTTGTCACAGATACCTAACATTAACGCGCCATCAAACATGTTATGCGACAAACCTACAGCAGCAGACATAGCGATAACATCGCGACTCATTAAACTTAAATCCATACCTGGCTGACCTTGAGTCACACCATCACACATTGCAGGAACACCAGCAGCAAATTGTGCTACGCCGCCAGCTTCTTTTACAGCGGCCTTTATTATAGCAGGGTAAGTCTCGTAAGGCTGATGTGCAGATAACATATCATTATAAGCTGAAACGATTGCGACATCAGAGTGACTAATACCCGTTAATGTTTGCTTATCTTCTTTACCACAAGCGGCAAAACCATGGGCTAAATTGCCACAAGATAAACTTGCACGATGAACCGTTTGAGAACTTTCTGCATCAATCTTAGCTAAGTATGTTGCGCGTGTGTCTTTACTTCGCTCAATAATTTCTTGGGTAATAGCTAAAATTTGTTTATTCATTTGAATCGTCATTTGTTACTCCGCCCAATACACTTGTGTATTGATATCTGGGTTTTGTAAAAATGCCCTAATAGGCATCTCTTTTTGATTGTCGTTTGCGAGCGCTTTTTCTAAAACATCTTTTTTACCTTCGCCACACACATGTAAAATTATATTTTTACTTTTCACTAAATGTGCGTAAGTAAATGTTATACGTTCGTTTGGCGCAGTTTGTGGTACAACTTTCATTAATGCGTCATTGTTTTCAATTGCAAGTGCTGCTGCTATTTGTTTACTACATGGAAATAAAGAAGCCGTGTGTCCATCTTCACCCATACCGAGAATAAGAACATCTAAAGGTAATAAGTGCTCTTTAGCATCACTGTTTAATTGATCTAATGTTTCTTTATTACATTCACCCTCTTTTTTAAGGTGAAAAAAACTTGCTGCTGACGCTTTGTTTTTTAACAGGTTCTCATGTACTAATCGTGTGTTACTCGCATCAGATTCAAAATCAACCCAACGTTCATCCGCTAAAGTTACTGTCACGTTTTGCCAATCAATATCTTTATTAGATAATGCAGTAAAAAAGTCTTTTGGGGTTGAGCCACCAGAAACAGCAAGACTTGCTTTACCTTTCTGGCTAATAGCGTTTGATAAAAGTTCAGCCACATTACGGGCTAAAGTTTCATCTAAATCTGCTCGCTGAGCAAAATCATTTAATCGATACATATTTATTTCCTGAAATTTACATTGTCTCTAAAGTTTACTTACTCAACCCACTGACGGTCATCACGTGCGATCATTGAAAGCGAGGCAACTGGCCCCCAAGTTCCTGCTGGGTAAGCTTTAGGTGCTTCATTACTTGTGTTCCATGCTTCTATAATACTATCAGCCCAAGTCCAAGCTGCTTCAACTTCATCTCGACTAACAAATAATGATTGATTACCATTTATAACTTCTAGCATCAAACGTTCATAAGCATCAACAACACGTTGATTTTCATAGGTTTCTGAAAAGCTCAAATCCAGTTTATTCTCTTGAATATGCATTTGTGATGCGATACCTGGAATTTTATTCATCATTTGTAACTCAACACCTTCATCAGGCTGCAAACGAATAGTTAATTTATTTGCCGGTAAATCAACATGGCTATCTTTAAATATATTGTGAGGTTGTGGCTTAAACTGCACGACAATTTCACTGTGTTTAATAGGCATGCGCTTACCCGTTCTGAGGTAGAAAGGTACACCTGCCCAACGCCAATTATCAATTTCCGCTTTTATAGCAACAAATGTCTCAGTATTACTTTTTTGGTTAGCGCCCTCTTCATTTAAGTAGCCGGGAACGGGTAGCCCATTTAAATAACCATCAGAATATTGACCACGTACCGTCTTTTCTTTGACATTCAGGCGATTGATTGGCACCAGTGCTTTAACCGCTTTTAATTTTTCGGCGCGAACACTATCTGCACTTAAATCGGCGGGTGGTTCCATCGCCAACAAAGACAAGATTTGTAATAAATGATTTTGTATCATGTCACGCATTTGGCCTGCGTCATCATAAAATCCCCAACGTCCTTCAATACCGACACTTTCAGCAACGGTAATTTGAACATGGTCTATACTATTTCGATCCCAGTTATTGGTAAAAAGTGAATTAGCAAATCTCAGTACTAATAAATTAAGCACCGTTTCTTTACCTAAATAGTGATCAATACGATAAATTTGGTTCTCTTTAAAATAACGCGAAACCTGATCGTTAATAACCTTAGAAGAAGCAAGACAATTACCAATTGGCTTTTCCATGACAACACGGTCAGCGTCAGTAATAAGTTTCGCTGATTTTAATCCGTCTGTAATATCGCCATAGATAGCAGGAGGCGTTGAAAAATAATATACTCGTGTTTCATGACCGCCTTTTAACGTTGCGGCTAAATGCTTATAAGACTCCGTATCTTTAAAATCTAATTGTTGATAAACCAAACGTGCTGTAAAACGAGCTAGAACATCTTTATCTAAGCCTTCTTTTACAAACTCTGTTAAATTCTCAACAACAAAAGCGGTTAAGTCATCGGCAGTATGTTCTTGACGAGCAACACCTACGATTCGGCTTTTGGTATTTAATAGCCCTGCTTGGTCTAATTGATATAAGGCAGGTATTAATTTGCGACGAGACAAGTCACCAAGAGCTCCGAAAATTACTATTTCACTGGCAGACTGAAGGTCAGAATTTTTCATATAACATTATCTCTTTTATAGGTTTGCTTCATTGATACATAATATAGCTAATAATTACGCTATCAATAAACACATCACACATTGTAACTAAACTACATTTACCCATAATTTAACGGGTATATTCACATCAGTAAAGAACTTTTTGTAATTAAATTACATTTTAGGTATTATAGGTAAATAACAAGTCTGAGATATGATTTCAGTAATAAATCGGTGATGGTGACTTGTTTTAGGATGAAACTTGAATTAAAAATTTGCTTAAAATTGCCAATGTGTTTTATATTAGCTGTAATTATGAAATAAATTTTCATTATTCTCGTCATTTAGACAGAAAATTAATTACAATTATTGTAAATAAGTAGGATTAACCTTCATGAATATATTAGAAAAGATCGCCAACGAGTTAGATACTTTCAGTAAATCTGAACGTAAGGTGGCAGAAGTAATATTGTCATCTCCTGGAACAGTTATTCATGCAAGTATCGCTGCACTTGCTAAACAAGCCAACATCAGTGAGCCGACTGTAAATAGGTTCTGTCGTCGTTTAGACACTAAAGGCTACCCTGATTTCAAACTTCATTTAGCACAAAGCTTGGCGAACGGTACACCTTACGTAAACCGACATGTTGATGAAAACGATACCGCTGATGAATATACCGATAAAATTTTTGAATCGACTATGGCAAGTCTTGAATTAGCCCGTAAAAGTTTAGATGCCAATGTGATCAACCGTGCTGTAGATGTTTTAACGCAAGCAAATAAAATATCATTTTTCGGTTTAGGTGCATCAGCTGTAGTGGCTCACGATGCCTTAAATAAATTCTTCCGCTTTAATGTACCGGTTGTGTATTTTGATGACATATTAATGCAGCGTATGAGTGCTATAAATAGTCGTCAAGGTGATGTAGTGGTGGTTATTTCTCACACAGGCCGTACAAAGTCACTTGTAGAAGTGGCAAGTTTAGCAAAAGAGAACGATGCAATCGTTATCGGTATTACCACTGATGGCACGCCTCTAGCTAAAGAATGTAATATCGTATTATCCGTTGATGTTGCAGAAGACACTGATTTATATATGCCTATGTCTTCCCGTATCGCCCAGCTTGCTCTTATTGATGTGTTAGCAACTGGTTTTACATTACGACGAGGGACGAAATTTAGAGATAATTTAAAGAAAGTAAAAGACAGTTTACGAAGCTCACGTTTTGAGCGTAAAGATTAGCCGTAATTATTGATAAGACTAACGCTCGATGTTAGTCATCAACAATCACACAATTATAAAAGTAAGGATTAAGATGCCTAGAAGAACGAAAATTGTAGCGACCTTAGGGCCAGCCACTGATGACAAAGCCATATTAAAAGAAGTATTAGCCGCTGGTGTAAACGTAGTTAGGTTAAACTTTTCTCATGGTATTCCACAAGATCATATTGATCGTGCAAATAACGTTCGAGAAATTGCTAAAGAGCTAGGTGTTTACGTTGGTATTTTAGGTGATTTACAAGGTCCTAAAATTCGAGTTTCAACTTTTAAAAATGGCCCTATTAAATTGGCTATTGGCGATAAATTTGAACTTGATGCTGATTTGGCTAAAGGTGAAGGTTGCCAAGAAAAAGTCGGCATTGATTACAAAAAACTTCCTCAAGACGTTATCCCTGGTGATATTCTTTTACTTGACGACGGCCGTGTGCAGTTACGAGTGTTAAGCACAGAAGGACAATCAGTTTTTACTGAAGTTACTGTTGGTGGCCCTTTATCTAATAATAAAGGAATTAACCGTCAAGGCGGTGGTTTAACAGCTCCGGCATTAACAGCTAAAGATAAAGAAGATATAAAATTAGCCGCTAAAATTAACGTAGATTTCTTAGCTGTATCTTTTCCACGTGACGCCGCAGATATGCGTGAAGCACGTTTATTAGCACAAGAAGCCGGCTGTGATGCTCGTTTAGTCTCTAAAATTGAGCGTGCTGAAGCGGTAAATGATGACAAAATTCTTGATGACATTATTTTAGCCTCAGACGTAGTTATGGTTGCTCGTGGTGATTTAGGTGTTGAAATTGGTGATGCTGCATTAGTTGGCAAGCAAAAGCATATAATTACGCGTAGCCGTCAGTTAAACCGTGTTGTCATTACCGCAACACAAATGATGGAAACCATGATAGAAAACCCAATGCCAACACGTGCTGAAGTTATGGATGTTGCAAACGCTGTTCTTGATGGTACTGATGCTGTAATGCTGAGTGCTGAAACTGCTGCAGGTAAGTATCCTGTTGAAACAGTAAAAGCCATGGCATCTGTATGTGTCGGCGCTGAAGAACATCGTTCAGTGAATATTTCAAATCATCGTAATGAGCTTACTTTTACTGAGATTTCAGAAACTATTGCTATGTCTGCAATGTATGCTGCGAATCATTTAGAAGGTGTAAAAGCGATTATATCACTGACGGAATCTGGACATACAAGTAAAATAATGTCTCGTATTACTTCTGGCTTACCTATTTATTCATTATCTCGTCATCAAAAAACATTAAATAAAACCGCCATTTATCGTGGTGTTTATCCTGTTGAATTTGACTCAACTAACTTTTCAGACGAAGAGTTAACGAATGAAGTATTGAATCAAGTATTGAATAAATCTGATTTACAAATTGATGATAAAGTTATCTTCACTCATGGTGATATGATGGAAACTGTTGGCGCAACAAACACGTTAAAAGTACTAACGGTAACAAAAAAACATTTAAGCTAAATTATATTATTTAACTTTAAAAGGTAGCTATTTAGCTACCTTTTTTTATGTTTACAATAAACGCTAGGTGACTAATAAAGGTTTAGAGAAATTTACGTAATATAAGAACAATTACGATATTAATATTTAACAATTAAAGCTTATTATGACTATAGAAAGTTGCATTCATTTAGACGTGCTTGCCACACATTACTGCGAGTTTAATACTAGTTTTTATTCTGGTTATAATTAGTTCCTTGAATAATTTTTATAAGCAGCCACTGCACAACATTAACCACCTACAATATCCAAATAACAAAAAGCCTATACCAAATAAAAGGCATAGGCTTGAAATATCAATTGATTAGCATGGTAAACTTATATACCTAATTCTTTACACCATTTACAAGCAGCAATGAACTCGTGCTGAATAGCTGTGGCGTCAATTGAGTACATATCAATTATCTGATTTATATTATCACCATTACCCGTAATATATTTTGTTGTTAAATCAAGTAGTTCACCAAGTAAACCAGAATGATCAACTAATGCATTTTCAATAGGTGTAGCCAATGGCATTGTTTTGATAATTTCATTAATTGGCATACATAAAATAACTTCGATAGCACTTAACAAGCCCGTAATAAAGGCAAAGTCACTAATTTCTTTAAATGCACCTTCTTTTGCTAGCGCGGTCATTAACTTAGCCGTTATCAACGCTTGCTTAGATACTTCATCAGTCTTATCCGTTGTCAATTTAGATAGAGCGAGAATAGTCACAAATTGTTTTAACTTATCTTCACCTAAATAAGCTGCAGCTTGTTTCAGTGATGTAACTTCAACTCTTGTTGATGTTGCAACATTGTTGACCATTTTCAACAATCCTACTGTTAGATTGACATCATGACTAATAATTGTCGCGATCTTTTCGTAATCTAAAGGAGAATGGAATGTTTCACTAATAAGATTTAACATTTGAGTTTTTATCGGCGCAAGTGTTTGCCCTTCTAACACTTCCGGCTCATGATAAAAATAACCTTGGTAATAGTTAAAACCAACTTCTGCTAACGCTTGAACTTGAAAGTTAGTTTCTACTTTCTCTGCAGCAAGTTTAACATTATGACTTCTCAAACGCTCAATAACTTTATGTAAACGTTTAGGATTAACCACTTCAATGTCAACTTTGATGATGTATATATATGGAAATAAAACATCCCATTTTTCATCAAGATCATATTCAGTCAACGCAACCTTATAACCTTTACTATGATAAAATTTAACAATTTTAAGTAACCGTTCTGACGGCGCTTTATGGCCAACAAGCTCGATAATTATAGAGCGTTTGTCGAACATTAACGGGTATTTATTAACTAAACATTTCTCAGTAAAGTTAATAAAAGCAAGTTTTCCCATACTTATTGAACGAATGTCACCTTGTAAGTGGTTTTGAATGATCAATTTTGAACTAGCGACATCTTGATCAATTTCAGGAAATTTATTATCAGGGCTATCTCTAAATAGAAGTTCATAACCAATAGTGGTGCGATTTCTATCTAATATTGCTTGTCTTGCTATATAGGTGCTATACATAAATTAAAAGCTAAAAATTCATTAAGTATCGTTAAGTTAAACATACCTCATTTTTCTTTCATTTGGAAAGTAAATAAGCGATAGCGGTCAATATATTACAATAAAAGCTAACGGTATGCCTTTTTATACATGGCACAAATAAAGTGACTCGAATGTGAGCTCATTGTGAATGTTTTAATTGATGAATTAGAGTCAATATCTGCTAATTTTTAGCTTGTCGTTATATATTGTGATCAATAAAGATCAACTGTTGGTATATCGCACTGGTGGCCAGATGAAAAAAATCATGATTAACATTACTAAAGGTATCACTGTACTGATGATAGTTGATATGTGTACCAACACCAAAATATATAAAGGGTATACCTGCTCGGTGAAATACCCCATGGTCACTTGCCATTAACCAATTTATTCTTTTATTACTGCCCAAACGTTTAACTCTGAAGCCTTTTTTAACAGGAATATCAAATGAGTTTTGTAAAGTTTGTAGGCTTTCCATATTAGCTTCTGTTAATAAATCATTAATGCCTCTAGATAAATAGCGAAGTTTAGTTGTTCTTTTACTACCCGCTATCATGTCTAAATTTATATTGAGTTCAACATGGTTCATTATAGTCTGATGGTCTTTCGCAAAGGCTTTAGCCCCACGTAAGTTAGACTCTTCACCGTCAGTAAAAAGTAAAATCACATTATGCTTTAAAGGTGTTTTGATCAGTTGTTGAGCCAAAGCCAATAATGCAGAAGTCCCTGATGCATTATCGTCAGCACCGTTATAAATCTTATTACCTCTTTTTCCTATATGATCAAAATGAGCAGTCAAAACGATAAAACTATCAAGATTGTCACTACCCGGGATCATGGCAACTATATTACTTCCCTCGATCACATTAAAAACATTTTTGATCATAAATTTATGCTGATATTCTTTATTTAGAGGAAGTATAGAAGAATTTTCTAATTGGGTAATTATGTATTTTTGTGCCATTTTATTGCCTTCACTAGCAATTTTACGACCTCCTAGTTCGTTTGACGACAAGTATGATAAATGTTTAAGCAGTGGCTCTTTATTAATCACATGGCTGCGGGTGTCTACTTGAATAGCTTGCGCGTAAGAACTGATAAACAAGTAGACATATACACTCAAAATTGACAATTTATTAATGGGAACCTTCTTGTTGTTTTAGGAAATCTAATTTTGCTATATACCTTAAATCAATACTATCAATCCTATTATAAGAAATAGCTCTAGCAATCGCGCTTTGAGCTTTTTCATTTTCATTCAAAGCGTAATAAACTTTAGTTAGACCAAAATAAAATTCATGCTCACGGTTATTTAGTCTTATTGCTTTACGATAATAGGATAACGCTTGTTTATAATTAGCTTCATAAAATGCCTCATCAGCAAGTAAAGCATAATAGTACGGATTAGTTTCTCGTTGATTTTTCAATGTTTGTCGTATGTTTATTAACTCTTTCCGATCATTTTGATCATCAAGTAATAACGCTAAGTTAGACATAGCGGTATAATTTTCAGGGTTAACCTTTATTGCATGACGATAACTTTGTTTAGCCGATTCAAAATGACCTATCCTTTTGTACAAAATGCCCAAGTTTGCCCAAGCAGAACTAAATTTTGGTTCCATTAAGGTAGCTGATTTAAAATATGCATAAGCTTTAGTTAAATCTTTATTAACTAATGCTTCAGCGCCTTTATTACTATAAAACATTGCTAACACATAAGGTTGGCTAATTTTTACTTTGGGGAATGATTTTTTGGTGGCAAATGGATCAAAATCAATGGTAAGGATTTTGCTCCCTAAATAAATATGAGCATGTGGACTTTTAGGTTTGGTTATCACCAAATTCACATGCCCTGTCAACATATTATAGGATCCGTTTCTGACCCAATATTCTGGTACTTTAACATCTTGAAATTCTATATCTAAATTAGCTTCTTTTGCTAAAGCATAAGCCATAATAGTGAGCGACAAGCAATTAGCCCTTTGGCTATTATAAGCATCAATCGCACTAATATTCGCCGTACTACTGTATTCTAATGCAATATTATTTTGATCGAATATATGTTTGAGCAACCTCATCGAGCGTTTCTTAACATTACGCTCTGTCATTAACTTTTCTTTCACCATCAAACGCATTCGATCATCTATGGCAAAAATTTCGTTTTGTGTTTCTATTTTTACATCTTGGTAGTTAGGGAAATATTCATCTAAATATATGCTTTCATCAACTATAAGTTCTTTATGATTGATATTATTAGTGTTTTGACATGCAGATAATAACAACGTAAAAATAAAAAATAGCCCTATTTTATTGCGCTTACTTGTAAAGATATCCATAAAACCTCCAAGAAGTAAATCTACTTAGTATGTACATAAAAGCAACAGCTCTTTTAAAGATATACTAAGAATGTCGTATTTGTTATTTAATTGTTGGATATTAATAATTACTTACAATTACATTTGTATTTAAAAACGTTTTTTTAGATTGTTTTAGGTGAGGTTTTTAAAGAGAGATTGAAACGGTTAATTTCATTTAAGCGTAAATGGTGCTTTTAATAAAGCGAGTGATAATGGAATATCTTGATAATGAGTTGCACGAATACTATGAATAAACTTTAACGTTTTAAAGGCATCAAACCAAACGACTAACTGTTTATCGAACTGTTTCTCACTATTATCTTTTTGCTTTTCAATAAAAGTTTCAAAACCAATTTCAGTGAGTGCTGGACGAACGAAAGTTGGCAATTGCTTAAACCATGAGCTTAAATCTGTTCGATAGTGCCATAGGTTTGAAAATGAATATAATGTTGATTTTAATAAAATAAATAGTTCAGGATGATAATAACAATAATCCTGTTTGCTCTTTTCTAAATCAAGTATTTTTTGTACCGCTGGTCCTGTGCCAAAAGGTACTCTGTCTGAAGTTCTAGCTTCAAGTTTTATGGTCACCTCTTCAATAAATTCAACATTACCTAACTTAGCCAGCTTGTTTAATAAATAAAAATCTTCTCCTGCGCTTCTCTTTGGAAAACCACGAGCTTGTACATAAACCTCAGCTTTAAACGCTAGCGTACTTCCAATGGTAAAAAAAGCATAAGGAGAATTAGCATACTGTAAACCGGCCACATAATAACGTAGTGCTGTCTCATAAAGAAAATTAGCTTGATGGACACTCTCGTCATCACTACTGTGCATAAAATTAAAACAGCAAACTACAGTTTTTTTATTTCGTGAGGATAAGGCACTAAAATAATCATCAGGTAAATATGCATCTGCATCACTTGAGCAAATCCATTGCTGATTTACTCTGTTGATAGATATTAAATAAGCACTGAGATCTGCTCCAATTTTACGTGCTAGCCCTACTCCTTGCTCTTTATCTATAGCTTGAGTAAAACGGTCAATCACTAATAACCATGCTTGGCTATGCTCTACTTTAACTAATGTTAAATTTTCATACTGCCAATTAACACTGCCGCATGATATCGAATAATCGTGTAGTGCTTGTTGGTTATTATAGCTCTGTGAATATATGCGCTCAGATCGATTAACTATAGCTTCCGTTGATGTCTCATTTAAAAACTGGGTTATAGGTTCAACAAAGGGTTCGTTAATAACGACGACCAGAAGAACAGGAGTTTTTGAAAGTGTTGAGTCTAAAAAGCGCTCGATGAAAGCGCTTGTTTCTTGATAAGCAGGAACAACTAATACATTATCCACCCAAAATTTATCAGGTAAAAGCGATTCGTATTGAATTAATACATCGACTTCACTTTCAGCATAACGGCTAAAGTATTGGTTGAATGCTTTTGACATAGTTCAAGTAATTAATTGTTTATCAGTAAATAATTAATGTAACGCTGCTCTAAAAGGAAGCTTTGCACAAATTTCCGCTTCCAAGATTAAAATCTCTTCTAAACGTTCATCCACTTCGGCTTTATCAAAATATTCGTAGGCGAGTTCAATAAATAAATTTTTATGCTTTTCTTCAGATTTTGCAATAGCGTCGTATAACACCTTATCTTTACCTTCTGGTAGTGCTTCTGCAATAAGAGAAAAACGTTCATAACCTCTAGCTTCTATAACTCCCGCTACAATCAATCTGTCCATAAAAAACACTTCTGTGCCATTACGAAATGCTTTACGAATTTGCGTGATATAAGGGTCTTTACTGTCTGCGCCAAGCTGAATACCGCGAGCATTAATTAATTTTAAGACTTGTTTAAAGTGAATAAGTTCTTCAATAGCTAAATCAGCCATCGCTTTAACCATATTTTTTCTATCGGGGTAATGTGAAATCATTGACATTGCCATACCTGACGCTTTTTTTTCTGCGGTCGCATGATCAAGTAAAAAGGCATTAAAATCAGCAAGCGCAACTTGTGCCCATTCTTTTGGCGTGTGGTATTTAAGTTCAAACATAAAAATACTTATTTGTTTATTAAAGGAGGGAAATTGCCCGCTATTTTATAGGAAAATAACGGGCGAACAAACATAAATATTAACTTGTTTGCGATACTTATTTTATAGAAATTTTGTCCGGTAATTTTTAACTCGAAAACTCACTAAAACCAGCAGTAATAACCAAGACATGCTGCCACTACTGGATTGTTCTGGATCTATTTCTTTTGCAACTTCAGAATTAGGCACTAAAGCAACTCCTCCGGGATCGTCAATAATACCATTTACAAGACCATCAGCATCATTTGCCCCACCATCTTCAATAAACAAACGTACACATTGATGCCCCACTGTTAAACCGGTTTGATACAATTCGCTTTGTGGCGGCGGGCATACATCGCTATCAGCCTCACTAGAAGCTAAACTATTCTTACTGTTTTCAACAAAATTCTGCCAGCCATTTTCAACACTAAACTTACGATAGAGTGAATGCTCTGGGATGCCATTATTAAGCGGGATCACGACATAAACCGAAGCACCAAATGGGTTAATATTATGAATTTCGAAATCAAAATAATCACTACGATGATCATAATCATCCGTTGTAACTAAACCGGTGGCATCCATCTCTGTTTGCGTCATTTGCACGCCGTCTGAAAACTGTTGTAAAGCATATTTACCTAAGCGTAACTTCAAACCTGGCTCAGTTTCCATTAACTTAGTTTGACCTGCATTCACATGTAAAGGCTGTAAATATGCGATATCGTTGTTATCTAGAAATGCCGGAACACCATCGTTATCATCATCAGCATAACCTTCAACATTATCGGCAATACCATCACTGTCGGTATCACTGCCATCAAGTCGTGCAAGCGTGTCATTAACAGGTATGCTAAGTCGATGTGTATTTGATAGTTCACCGCTACCGTTATCCGTAACACTTACTTCTACAGTAATTAATCCTTGTATCTCATCAGGCAACTCAAAACTATTTGGCTGTAAATACAGTGTTAATTGGTTGGCGCTTATTTCTGCATTGATGTAATCAGGCAATACCCAATTAATGATATGTAAGTCATCGGGGTTTGCATCACTCACTGTCAACTCAATGGTTACTTCACCTTGATCTTTACTGATGCTAGATACTGCAATATTTTGCTGAGTCATACGCAGTGCCGTTGTTGGCACTATATTACTTTCTGTAATAATAATAGTATGAGAATTCTGCACACCTGCATTTATTTCACTGCCAAAACTGATAATAATTTCTTCATCATTCTCGGCTTGAAAGTCTTTATTTATAAATATATCAATATATCCTGATGTTCCTTCATCGATGACAATTTTATTTTCTGTTAATTGATAATCAAGCGGATCTGCATTACCCGAAATAGCAAAAGGTAGTTCAAACGGATAATAAGGAGCTTCGCCTGACAAAACAACCTCAACCCTAGCAGTAATACCTTCGCCTATTACTTGCATGGCACTAAAATTAACTAAAGGATAGACATTAAGCGCTTGCTGAATGGTTGATACATTACCTGCTTCATCAACTGCTCGCCAAGTAATGTTGTATAAACCCGAAATAATATATTTTTCGCCCTGTTCGAAACCAACAGGGGTTAATGAACAACAATTTACACCATCACGTCCATCTTCAACAGATACTGCTGTTAATTCAACTAGCTGCTCACGAGTCAGTGCAGTAAATGTATGGTCAGCGTTAAGATGTACTGACTGGGGTACGGTAATGATCGGCGCATAGTCATCAATTAATGGGTTAGTATTATTCAGTTCTTCATCTACATTTACTGTGCCATCAGAATCAGTGTCAACTAAAGCATCGTTTGCATTAAAAGGATCAAAGCCATATTGAAGCTCAAATACATCACTCATACCGTCGTTATCATCATCAGGATCAGCATTATTACCCAAACCATCAGCATCAAAATCCAGTGATTCTGTAGCATCTAACGGAAGCTCGTCAAGATAATCAAGTACCCCGTCATTATCGTCATCAATATCGTATACGTTGCCAATACCATCTCCATCTGAATCGACACTTTCGATAAAATCAAGGGGGAAAGCATCATCGATATCAAGCACACCGTCATTATCATCATCACTGTCGCTATTATTTCCTATTCCATCATTATCACTATCAAGTGATTCATTAGGATCAAATGGAAACAAATCAACATTGTCTAATACACCATCATTGTCATCGTCGGTATCTAGCGAATCACCAATACCGTCACCATCGAAGTCATTAGATTCTCCAGGATCAAAAGGAAAACTGTCATCGTCATCTAATATATTATCGTTATCATCATCGGCGTCGGCGTTATCTCCAATACCATCACCATCTGAATCTTTCCATTCAGTGGCATCTAATGGGTATAAATCATTATTGTCCAGATAAGTATCACCGTCATCATCGGTATCTGCGTTATTGCCTATACCGTCATTATCAGTATCAACATTTTCAGCAGCGTCCAAAGGAAAGTCATCAAGGATATCGACGAAACCGTCATTGTCATCATCACTGTCATTATTATCACCAACAAGATCACCATCAGTATCCGTTGTTTCTAAAGGATCAAGTGGAAAAGCATCGAGGGAATCAATAATGCCATCGCCATCGTCATCAGTGTCTGCATTATTGCCTATTAAATCACCATCAGTATCTAAATACTCGTTTACATCTAATGGGAAAGCATCAGAACCGTCAACAAAACCATCGTTATCATCATCTGCATCAGTCGCATTACCGACACCATCGGCATCAGTATCTAGGCTTTCAGCAGAATTTAATGGGAATAGATCTATATTGTCGTCAACACCATCACCATCATCATCGGTATCATAAATGTTAGCAATACCGTCACCGTCAGTATCTGTTGTCGCTGCGGGATCTTTGGGTTCCGCATCTAACGCGTTTGCAACACCGTCACCATCAATATCTGGATCACTATTGTCACCTATAAAATCACCGTCGGTATCTTCCCATTCAGTTGAATCAAATGGAAACAGGTCACTTGTATCAGGAATACCGTCTCCGACACCTGTAACATCGTGGGTGTCGTCATCGAGATCAGTATTATCAGCGATGCCATCACCATCTGTATCTGTAGTTTCTAGAGGTAAAATTGAGTTTGCAGCCGTTTCATCCGTATCTAATAAACCATCATTATCATCATCAGTGTCCGCGTTATTACCCACACCATCACCATCGGTATCAAGGTATTCACTCGCATCTAACGGGAACTGATCAACACCATCAAGAGAACCGTCGCCGTCATCATCAGTATCAGCATTATTACCAATTCCATCACCATCGGTATCAATGTATTCAGTTGCATCTAAAGGGAAAACGTCATCTAAACCATCAACTAGCCCGTTACCGTTGATATCATCTAAAACACCATCGTTATCGTCATCTGAATCTGAATTGTTACCAACACCATCACTGTCAGTATCGACAGATTCTGATGCATCAAGCGGGAAAGGATCACTACTGTCTAAAACACTATCTCCATCGTCGTCAGTATCTGCATTATCACCTGTACCATCACCATCTGTATCTATGTATTCAGTTGAATCAAGTGGAAAAATATCATTAACATTTAAATGCCCGTCTCCATCAATATCTGTATCACTATTATCGCCTATCCCATCATTATCTGTATCTATAGTTTCACTGGCATCTAGAGGAAAGTCATCGTCTACATCAAGAACACCATCTCCAACACCCGTTCCATCATGTGTGTCATCATCAGTATCTGTATTGTCTCCTATCGAATCACCATCGGTATCAAACCATTCTGTTGGATCATTTGAAAAGATATCTATACCATTAGCGAAACCATCTCCATCGCTGTCATTATCAGCATTATCACCAAGACCGTCATTATCGGTATCAAGTGTTTCAGAGTTATCAAGAGGGAAAGCATCATTGACATCTAAAATACCATCGCCATCATCATCCGTATCAGTATTATTACCAATACCGTCAAGGTCTGTATCAAGCTGTTCCGATGAATCAAGGGGAAATGCATCATATAGATCAATAGTCCCATCACCATCATCATCTGTATCAGCATTGTTACCTATAGTATCGCTGTCGGTATCATCCCACTCTGCGGGGTTAAGCGGATAAACATCAACGACATCAACAACCCCGTCACCGTCATCATCAAGATCAACTGTATTACAAAGGGTATCTCCGTCAGTGTTTAACCATTCAAAAGAGTTTTCAATAGCGGGATCATAAAGGTCGATAACTGCATCACCGTCAAGATTATTGTCGGAAACATCGGGAACACCGTCTCCATCATCATCAGGGTCTGCATTATTGCCAACCCCATTCAGATCGGTGTCATACCACTCAGTAGGATCAGTTGGGAATAAGTCATAAGCACCGCCAATAATGACAGTGTCGTCATAGCCGTCATTATCGGCATCAAGAAGTGGGGTTGGTAGAATACATTGTGTTACTGCAGCATGAGCAAATGGGTTTATAAAAATCGCGGATACAATTACAAAAGCGATTGAACAAATTTTTAATGGCATAATCTTTCCCACCAATATCGATATATTTATAACTTGCCAGTGCAAGCCATTACATCATGAAAGTAATAAAACCCTGCTAAATTGCCTTCAAGCGTTATTTATTACATAGTTAAATATTAAACAATATTCTAATAAAAAGCCTATAAATCGGCTCTAATATAAATGATTAACTCGGTTAACGGTCTAAACCACGGCCAAAGCGATAACTAATCCCAACATATGCAGATGTTATAGCACCGAATTCAGAAAAACTTGCTTGATATTTTACGCCAACGTTAATAGATGTATTTCGATTCAATTTATAATAGGCTCCGACACCTATTATCGGATTTATGTCACTTTCTTCTGAAAAATATCGAACTTCTTCTTCTAAGCCAGGCGTTTCTGGCCAAGTAAATTTATTCTCAGTAAGTCCAAAAGAAGCACCTACCTTATATTCAATGGTAAGGTTCTTAAAAAAGGAGTTGTAACTTTGTATCTTATGACGATAGCTAACCAATGCATCAACCGTAGCGATATTGAAAAACAATTCATCGTTGTTCCACTCTACTTTTACTTTATCGAGGCTACTATAACCAACAGTCCAATATATATTTCCGCCTTTAGTAAAAGTATCAGCTAATGCAAAGCTATAACCTTGCGTTTTAGACTCACTCCCTTTATGCAAATCACCTGATACTTCTAGCGCATTAGCACCAGTGGCTAAAAAACTTGTGGCAATAAAGAGGCTACTTACGGCAAAAACATTCCGCAGTTTATTTAAATGCTTATGAGTCATATTTTTTTGAATATTAGTTTTGTGCAACATTAATTTTTGTTGCTCATTGTTATCTATATTATTTTCCACTATTGATACCACCATCAAAAATTTGACTGTTTACAACATTTACAGCAAATGCGTAATCGATTCTATAAACATGCAATTTTTAAACCATAAAATTTAAAAGAATTAATAAAGAAAGGTATGCTACTGTTATAATTTGTTAATAGTTATTTAAGCCAAAAGTTATCTATGTTTAGAGTCATTAATAATATTATTGATCGTTGTTTTTTCACTATAACATTCATTTTAGGTGTGCAATTACCTGCTTTTATTATTCAATATAAACATCGGCTTTCTGGACACTTATCCGAAGCAAAATCGCATTTGGTTCAATTTCAGACTATCGCTGATCAACATTATCAAGGTGACTTATTAGCCATGGTAATGAAATATCAAGCTAACTCAGAGCCATCAATTGTGAATACTGCCGAGGTCATTAACCAGTTAATATTTAGAGTTGATTACTTACAATTGCAACTTGACGCTATAATTAACAACGAATATATCGAACAAATCTTTAATTTTATTGTTCACGCAGATAGAGCAATTATTCGAGATACCCTCATTGACTTTTCCCTCACCATACCGCTAGAAGTAAATGCAATAAGTACAGGAGCGGTAATCGCAATTGTTGGTTTATTATTAAAAGAACTATCTAACGCTTTATTTAAATTACTGAGCAAAAAACTGTGGCCCGACTTTCATTCAAAAAAATCATAATATCCGCTCATTTACTTAAAATTAGATAATAAAAAAGGTTGCCGCAGCAACCTTCAATAAAACATGTTCTCAGTATAACTAAATACTGAGAAAACAATGTTATAACTTTATAGCTTAACTAGCCGTTACCGTTTTCAACGCGACTCTTTAATTTTTGTCCCGGACGGAAAGTAACAACTTTACGGGCAGAAATTGGAATATCTTCACCTGTTTTAGGGTTACGACCTGGGCGTTCGCTTTTTACACGAAGATCGAAGTTACCAAAACCAGAAAGCTTTACTTGTTCGCCACTTTCTAATGTTTCGCGTATTTCTTCAAAAAACACCTCAACCATATCTTTTGCGTCGCGTTTGCTCAGCCCAACTTTCTCAAATAAATGTTCTGCTACTTCTGCTTTCGTAAGCGCCATTACCTAATTCCTCAGTGATGCATTTAGCTCAGTTTCTAATGTGTCAACGACACGTTCAACGACTTCATTAATATCTTTTTCTTCAAGGGTTTTATCACAATCCTGTAAAGTCATCGCTATAGCTAAGCTCTTAAACCCTTCCTCGATACCATTTCCTCGGTATACGTCAAACAAGTTTAGATCAACTAAATAATTTCCGCCAACCTTTTCAATAAGTTGTAAGACATTTTTTGCATTTATTTTCTCTTCTACTATCACTGCTATGTCACGTCTATTTGCCGGAAAGCGAGATATATCACCAGCTTCAGGGATTTTTTGTGTTGAAATTTCAGACAATAATAGTTCGAAAATAAATGTTCGGCCGTTTAGGCCTAATTTTCTTTCTAATTCAGGATGTAAGGTACCAACATGTCCAACTAACACACCATCTTTATGAATTGCCGCTGTTTGTCCTGGATGAAGGGCTGCTATTTCGTCTTTTGAAAACTCATATAATGAAGCATCTGCAGTTAAGCTTAGTAAGGCTTCTACATCTGATTTCACATCAAAAAAGTCGGTTGCTGGCTTTTCCATATCCCAATGTTCTTCATTACGCTGACCAGTAACTACACCTGCAAACATTTGTTCTTGGCGAACACCATTTTCTGCAGCTTCATCAGGAACAAAACGTAAACCTGTTTCGAATAGACGTAGTCGAGATTGTTGACGGTTTTGATTATAAATAACCGACTGTAATAAACCTGTCCACATACTTAAGCGCATAACCGACATTTCAGAAGAAATAGGATGAGGTAAAGTCATCACTGTTTGTTCTGGGTGAATTAGCGCCTGAACTTTCGGGTCAACGAAACTGTAAGTTATCGCTTCTTGATATCCACGATTAACCATGACATTACGTAAACGTTTTAAAGGAATGAACTTTTCTTTTTGCTCACGCATCGCTAATGTAGCTTTTGGTGAAACATTAGGGATATTGTTATAACCAAAGATACGAGCAACTTCTTCAATTAAATCAACTTCGATTTTAATATCAAAACGGTATGCCGGCACCACAACAGTCCAAATATCTGCAGCAAAACTAACCTCAAAACCTAAACGCGTTAAGATTTCAGTAACTTTAACATCTTCAATATGATGACCAATACGACCATCTAATTTTTCACGACGTAAAGTAACCGTTTTAGCTGTAGGTAAATTCTCTTCACTCAATGCTTCAACGATAGGTCCGGCTTCACCACCAACAATCTCAAGTAATAAGGTCGTGGCACGTTCCATTGCTTTACGTTGCAATTCAGGGTCGATACCGCGTTCATAACGATGCGATGAATCTGTGTGTAAACCATATTGGCGCGCTTTACCTAAAATAGCTAAAGGGGCAAAAAAGGCACTTTCTAAGAAAATGTCTGTTGATTTTTCTTCGTCGTCAGATTTAACGCCTGAATGAAGACCACCAAAGATACCTGCCATTGCTAACGCTTTACTTTCGTCAGCAATTACTAGCGTTTCTGCTGAGAGTGTCACTTCTTTACCGTCTAACAAGACAAGCTTTTCATCTTGTGTTGCGAAACGAACGTTAATGCCACCGTCTAGTTTAGCTAAATCAAAAGCATGCATTGGATGCCCTTGCTCAAGTAACACGTAGTTAGTTACATCAACAACCGGGTCAATTGAACGAGTGCCACAACGACGTAGCTTTTCTACCATCCATAATGGTGTTTGTGCGGTTACATCAATATTTTTAATCACTCGCCCTAAGTAACGTGGACAAGCTAGTGGTGCAGATAAGGTAATTTCACGGGTATCGTCAATAGTTGGAACGACTGCAGTAATTACAGGTTCAGTAATATTTAAACTATTTAATACACCAACTTCGCGTGCTAAACCTTTAAGACCTAAACAATCACCACGGTTGGCAGTTAAATCAACATCAATAGTAACATCGTTTAAGTCTAGGTATTCACGGACACACATGCCGATAGGTGCATCTTGTGCGAGTTCCATTATACCTTCAGAACTATCAGACAAACCAATTTCTGACTCACTACACAACATGCCATGAGACGGCACGCCACGTAATTTAGCTTTTTTAATTTTAAAATCACCAGGTAACACTGCGCCAACAGTAGCAACCGCAACTTTAATGCCTAAACGACAGTTTTTAGCACCACAAACAATGTCAACTAACTCGCCATCGTTAAAGTCGCTGCCTAAATTTATTTTTGTAACTTGTAATTTATCCGCGTCAGGATGAGGACCACATTCAACCACTTCACCAATTAATACACCGGTAAATTCGCCTGCAACAGGTTCTACGGCATCGACTTCTAGACCAGCCATAGTAATTTGATGAGCTAACTCATCAGAAGAAATAGCAGGGTTAACCCACTCACGTAACCAAGATTCACTAAATTTCATTGTTGGCTTTCCTACTTGAACTGTTTTAAGAAGCGAAGATCATTTTCGAAGAATGAACGTAAATCATTTACACCGTAACGCAACATGGTTAAACGCTCAACGCCCATACCAAATGCAAAACCTGTGTACACTTCAGGATCTATTCCGACTGATTTCAAAACATTAGGGTGAACCATGCCACAACCTAATACTTCTAACCATTTACCATTTTTACCCATAATATCTACTTCTGCAGAAGGTTCTGTAAATGGGAAATATGAAGGACGGAAACGAATCTCAACTTCTTCTTCAAAAAAGTGATGTAAGAAGTCGTGTAAAATACCTTTAAGATGCGTAAAGCTAACATCTTTGTCCACCATCAAACCTTCAACCTGATGAAACATTGGCGTATGCGTTTGGTCGTAATCATTACGATAAACTTTACCTGGAGAGATAATACGCAATGGCGGCTGCTCTTTTTCCATGGTTCGGATTTGTACGCCCGACGTTTGTGTACGTAACACCAACTTAGGGTTAAAGTAAAAAGTATCGTGGTCTTGACGAGCAGGATGATGTTCGGGAATATTCAGTGCGTCAAAATTATGAAAGTCGTCTTCTACTTCTGGGCCTTCTTTAACAGAAAAACCTAAATCACCGAAAAAACTTTCAATACGTTCAATAGTACGTGTTACTGGGTGTAATCCGCCTAACTCATTACTGCGTCCTGGTAAGGTTACATCAATAGACTCAGCAGCTAATTGTATAGCGATAACTTCTGCACGTAATAACTCGCCACGCAAAGTTAATAATTTTTGTACTTGCTGTTTAGCAATATTGATCACTTGGCCTGCTTTAGGCTTTTCTTCTTTAGGTAATTTGCTTAACCCTTTCATTTGTTCAGTGAACAAACCTTTCTTACCTAAAAAGTTAACGCGAACTTGATCAAGTTCTACAGGATCTTTTGCAGCAGCAATCGCTTGTTCTGCTTGCAATATAATATCGTCTAAATTCATGAGTTCCTCTAAAGCGGCTCTAAAACCTCGTACTAGATTTCAAGGCTTTGGCTAGACTGATTTAATTAATAAAAATGGTGAGTGATTCTACACAAAAATGAACAAAAAATGTAGAGAAACAACGTGATTTAATGGACATTATGTCAATTAAATTTCAAATTTTTATATCTTGGTGTTTAAAAGTTAATTTCAATTCCAAAACTTATGATTTAATCAGACTATAATTTTTATATTAGTGATTATTATCGGCTAATCAAAAGTAACTATGTTCGGGTAATCACATGGTAAATAATTAATCGCTTGATGTGGTGATAAATATATACAATAGTTAGATAGGTTATTATTATGCAATTTAATTTACAACTTGAACTAAATTTGTAAGGGGAACGTTATACTAATTAATGATGCAAACAGAATAGCTAATAAGCTAACCAAATCAGCTCTAGTTGTCTGCATATTGTCAATTTTAGTAAGCGTATCATCTTTCGGTTCATCCGTAGAGTCATCTAATTCTCAAACGATGAGCACAGTTAAAGATTCAATCGATCCCCCTGCCTTACCTCGCTACGCCCCTAATATAACATTAGGAACTACGAACCCATCAGATACCCTGTTATATCAACAAGGTAATAAAATAATGTCCGTTGCATTTCAAAAGCTTGGCTATCGGCTCACCGTTAAAACATTACCCAATAAGCGAAGCTTAGCCTGGGCAAATAGTGGTCTCACCGATGGTGATTTATTTAGAGTGAGTGAACTTAATCTTAAAAACTTTCCAAATTTACAGCAAGTAACTGAAGATCTGTTCACTATTGACCAGTCAGTACTGAGCAAGAAG
>Ga0209291_1000497_pt1 | contig 37877 bp, 30 predicted proteins | sample GOMGulsemesocosm_FD_184633 | JGI IMG/M metagenome (GOLD analysis project Ga0209291, IMG submission 184633) | Methane-oxidizing microbial communities from mesocosms in the Gulf of Mexico - GOM9B Gulf of Mexico (SPAdes) (version 2) | ecosystem: Environmental > Aquatic > Marine > Cold seeps...
ATAATGAAAGCCTTTTTCTTTACGAGTCATATAATCTAAAACAAGTGATAAAACACTATGCTTTAGTACATCGGCAAAATTGCCAGCATGAAAAGCGTGACGATAACTAAGCAAGGTAATTCCTTAAGGGAAATTAATGGTAAACAGTGGAAGTGCGGCTAGCCAAAAGTGTATTGGCAACCGCTGAATATTTTAAACTTAAACTTGGCTTGCTAAGTACTCATCGTAAGTACCAGCAAAATCGATATAACCGTCTTTAGTTAATTCAATAATACGCGTGGCAATGGTTGAAACAAACTCTCTGTCGTGGCTAACGAATAACAGCGTACCTTCGTATTGCTCTAACGCCATGTTTAATGACTCAATCGACTCCATGTCCATGTGGTTAGTTGGCTCATCAAGCAACAATATATTAGGGTTTTGCATCATAAGTTTGCCAAACAACATACGACCTTTTTCACCACCAGATAATACGCTAACTGATTTTTTAATATCATCAGCAGAGAAAAGTAAACGGCCTAAATAACCACGCACGGCTTGCTCGTCATCTGTTGGCTGGCGCCATTGACTCATCCAGTCAAATAAATTCATGTCATTTTCAAATTCGTATTCATGATCTTGTGCATAATAGCCAATATTGACATTTTCAGACCAAGTAAATTCACCAGTATCTTGCTCGTAGCCTACTTCATTCATTAATGTGCGTAAAAATGTGGTTTTACCAATACCATTCTCACCAATAATGGCGATGCGCTCACCTACTTCAATTAATGCTGAGATATCTTTAAGAACATGGTTATCATCAAAACTCTTGTTTATTTTTTCAACAACTATAGCATTGCGGAATAGTTTTTTCTCTTGTTCAAAACGAATGAATGGATTGCTACGACTTGATGCTTTAACTTCATCAAGTTGAATTTTATCAATTCGTTTGGCACGAGAAGTCGCTTGTTTTGCTTTTGATGCATTTGCTGAGAAACGGGCAACGAAGGCTTGAAGTTCACCAATCTGTGCTTTTTTCTTAGCGTTATCTGACAATAAACGGGCTCTTGCTTGCGTAGCTGCCAACATGTATTCATCATAATTACCAGGGTAAACGCGTAGCTCTCCGTAATCTAAATCAGCCATGTGAGTACAGACACTGTTTAAAAAATGTCTATCATGTGAAATGATGATCATGGTTGAGTTACGTTCATTTAACGTTTCTTCTAACCATTGAATAGTGTGAATATCTAAGTTGTTGGTTGGCTCATCAAGTAACAATATATCAGGATCTGAAAACAGCGCTTGTGCCAGTAATATACGTAACTTAAAACCAGGAGCAATTTCGCTCATTAAACCGTAATGTTGCTCAACAGGAATACCTACACCGATTAATAACTCACCAGCACGACTTTCTGCGCTGTAACCATCCATTTCAGCATATTCCGACTCTAAGTCACCAACCTTCATACCATCGGCTTCACTCATTTCAGGCAAGGCATAAATACGGTCACGTTCTTCTTTTACAGCCCAAAGCTCGGTGTGACCCATGATCACCGTATCAATAACACTGTTGGCTTCAAAAGCGAATTGATCTTGGCGTAACTTACCTAAACGCTCACCCGTATCAAGATTTACATTACCAGAAGTTTGCTCTAAATCACCACCTAAAATCTTCATAAAAGTAGACTTACCACAACCATTTGCGCCAATTAAGCCGTAGCGATTACCGCCACCAAATTTTTGTGAAATGTTTTCAAACAATGGCTTAGCGCCGAATTGTTGGGTGATGTTATTAGCTGCTAGCATGATGTGTTCCGTCGAATGTTGAGGTTTACTGAATCGTTATACGCCAGTAAGTTAACCGATAAAATATTTCGCGCGATCATACACTATTTTATCTAGCCTTTTAAGACAAATTAAATTTTGCTTATGTTTGAAATTGAGTACTTGTAATTTCAGGTAGCTGAAAAATTTACTTTTACTTAAGAGGTTAAGTAATATCACTAACGAATGGCGTTAATAAAATTGTTTCAGCTGTCGTTGTTTTATCTGGTTTAGCTCTTAATAACTATAATGAATATCTTTCTAAATATTATCATTATAAGGCAAATTTAATTTTTTTTTGGATTAGCTTGATAAAACACCATTCCCTGCATAAACTTTTTAGCAAAATCATGAATTTAATGGTTTAATTTTTAGGGGGAACAATGAGTAAAACAATCTTAGTGGTAGATGACAGCTTAGTTTCGCGCATGATGATAAAAGCAATTATTGTATCTCACGCAGAAGGCGCGGATATTATTGAGGCTTCTAATGGGCAAGAAGCGCTAGAAAAATTTGGCTCTCAAAAGGATATTGATGTTGCTCTGATTGACTTCAATATGCCGGGCATGACAGGTCTAGAGTTGATTAGTGAATTAGCCCTTAGGATGACAATTCCAAAAGTGGCGCTGTTAACGGCTAACATTCAAAATGAAATCAGAGAACAAGCGTTGGCTGCCGGTGTGACATTTATGAATAAACCAATCAATGAAGAGGCTATTTCTACTTTTTTACATAATTAGTAGTTCCCATAACTTATGAGTAATCCTTTATGCAAGACAATCTAACTCCTCTTGAAATTGATGCCCTAACAGAAATTTTTAATATTGGTATTGGCCGTGCTGCTCATTCGTTGAATCAAATGGTGTCTCAAACAGTAGACTTAACTATTCCAGAAATTGAAATATTGCCAAATAAAGAGGCGAAACAAAAGCTCGATTTCGATACAGAAATGGAAATTAGTGCGGTGACTCAGAGGTTTTCAGGAGATTTTCAAGGCCAGGCTTTGTTAATGTTTAGTAAAGAAAACGGTCTACAACTTGTGGGTCTATTACTTGGCAATAAAATACCAATTGAAGACTTATCTGAATTAGAGCAAGACTCGTTAGTTGAAATAGGTAACGTTATTCTAAATGCATGTTTTGGCACGGTTATTAATTTTCTTCAGTCGTCTATATCAATCGAAATGCCGGAGTTCGTTCAAGGCAATATAAATAAAATCTTTACCTACAGCAGTGACAATGATTGGTCGCTATACATCAAAGTGAAGTTTTCTTTACCTAGTCAGCAAATTGCTGGACATATCTCCTTTATTATGGACATCACTTCACTGGAAGTATTTCAAGAATCAGTGCGTAAATTTGTTTTTGGGATAACAAATAAAGCAGGCTCTTAGGAAATCCTTATGGCTAATTTACCTAATAATATTTTGTATGCAGCTTTGAACCAGTTATCCGTTGGTATTATTATTATTGATGAACAGCAACAAATCGTGTTTTATAATCAATGGGTCAGCGATCATTCAGGTTTGTCTCCAATGCAACAGGAAGGCAAGAGCCTAGGTATTGTGTTTCCACAATACCTAGGCTCTAGATTAAGTTCAGCATGCGAATCAGCGTTAACATTAGGTTTACCCTCACGTTTATCAAATACCTTTAATCCAACCCCTCTACCCTTATATCAAAAGAATTTTTTAGGGAACGATAACCATTTAATTCAACAACAGATCAGTGTTAAAAAAATTGCAATCGATTCGTCAACACCACTGTGCCAGATAGTCATTGATAATGTGACACATATGGTTAAGAAAGAGCAGACTTTACTAAAGTTAGCGGATGAAAATAAAAGCCAACGGCATAAAGCAGAAGTAGCTAACAAATCTAAATCTCAATTTCTCGCTAATATGAGTCATGAAATAAGAACACCAATTAATGGTGTTCTAGGCATGCTTACTTTATTAAATGATACCCAACTGAGTCAAACACAACGGCACTTTTCAAAACTTGCTACGGTGAGCGCTGAAACCTTATTACATTTAATAAACGACATATTAGATTTTTCTAAAATAGAAGCGGGTAAACTTGATATAGAAAATGTAGCTTTTAATCTAGGTGACTGTATTGATGAAACAGTGCAAACCATGGCCATTAAAGCTCAAATGAAAGATATCGAAGTTATTGTTGATAGTACCTCTTTGATTGATGACTCTGTCATTGGTGACCCTAGTCGTTTAAAGCAAATAATCTCTAATTTGCTAAGTAATGCTATTAAGTTCACCGAGAAGGGTGAAATAAATATCAAAATTAAGACGACAGAAATTGATACCACTCACCTTAAGCTTTTGGTCAATGTTTCAGATACAGGTATAGGTATTCCCACGCAAAAATGTGCTGATCTATTTGATGCGTTTACTCAAGTTGACGCATCTACAACCAGAGAATATGGCGGAACAGGCCTTGGTCTCACTATTGTTAGACAGTTGTGTCAACTTATGGGGGGCGATATTGAAGTTAACAGTCAACAAGGGCAGGGTAGCGAATTTACTTTTTATCTCGTTTTAGATAAAGATACACACATCACACTTCCTCTACCAACGTTTAACGAAAAGCCAGTATTAGTAATTGACTCGAGTGTAAATAATGGGGAAATGGTTAGTAGACAACTTAAGTTATGGGGGCTCAATGTTGAATTGTGTAGTGATAATGCTGAAGTAAAATCACTGTATGGTAAAATTGAAAAGAATAATTTTTCAGTTTTATTGCTTGATGCAACAATAGATTCATTGTTACTTGAGAACATTTTAATTTCATTGGCGAATGCTAATAAATCACAGCTAAATAAAACACAAGTCATTTTTCTAACCACGATGAACAACGACAGTGCTAATAAAAGTGCGTTATTGACATCATTAATGGCAAAAGAGAATATGCATAGATTAACAAAACCTATTGTTACCAAATCCCTTCATAGAGAGCTAACGCTTACCTTCTCATCTGAAAATCGGAAACCAGAATTGAGGAGTGCAACCAAGCTCTTTACATCTCAAACTGTTGCTGAAAATGATAATGAACACGTGAAAATATTATTAGTTGAAGATAATAGGATTAATCAGGAAGTGGCTTTGGGATTATTACGAAAAATGGGATACAAAGCCGATGTGGCTAAAAATGGCCTACATGCATTAGAATTATTGGGGAAAAGACAATTTTCTAAACCCTATCAGTTGGTGTTAATGGATTGCCAAATGCCTGAAATGGATGGTTATCAGGCAACGGTAGCAATTCGGTCAGAGGATAAATATCAGTTGAGTAGGCAGATCAATATTATTGCTATGACAGCTAATACCATGAAAGGTGACCAAGAGAAATGTCTAGCTGCGGGTATGAATGATTACCTAGCCAAGCCCATTAATCCTAGCTTATTAGCCGAAAAAATAGCCTTTTGGTTAGCACACTAATTAAATAATGTAGAGCTCTCATTTTACTGAGAGCATTAACAAGTGTTAACTACTTTCCCTTTTTCCGATCAGAGAATTGATTATCAGAAAAGCGAGTTAAGCCTTTTTTGTGGGTTGGCGTTTTCTTGCCTTTGCCTTTGCCATTTCCTGGATTATTTCTGTTTTGACCTGGACTTGTTTTATTACCTTGCGAATTATTCTTTCCCTGTCTGCCTTTATTTGCTAATTGTTGTTCACCGCGAGTTTCTCTGGGTACAAGACAATTGGGTGCAGAGCCAATAAATTTGGTTAAGCCCATTTTAGTTAATGCTTGGCGAATCTGTGCCCAGTTAAGTGGATCATGGTAACGCAAGATTGCTTTGTGCAAACGTCGTTGAATGGTGCCTTTAGGTACGTTAATTTTACCGTCTAGCTTCGCTAAATTTTTACTGGTTACATTACGCAACGAGTTAAGCTCTGTGTGGTACAAGGTTGTCGCATTGGCTAAAGGTGAAGGGTAAAAGTTCTGTACCTGATCTAGCTTAAAATTATTGCTTTTTAGCCATAGCGCTAGATTAACCATATCTTTATCAGTTGTACCAGGGTGGGCAGAGATAAAGTAAGGAATTAAGTATTGCTTTTTGCCGGCAAGTTTCGAGTAATGATCAAACATTTCCTTAAATTTGTCATAACTTCCCATACCTGGTTTCATCATGTTATCAAGTGGACCTTGCTCAGTATGTTCAGGGGCTATTTTTAAATAACCGCCAACGTGATGAGTTGCTAATTCTTGTACATATTCAGGGTGCTCAATAGCCAAATCATAACGAACGCCAGAGGCGATTAATACTTTTTTAATGCCTTTAACTTTACGTGCTTTACGGTATAACTCTATGGTTGGTGTATGATCGGTATCTAAATGGCCACAAATAGTTGGCCAAACACAGGAAGGCTTTCTACAGGTAGCTTCCGCCTTTTCACTTTTACAGTTGAGTTGATACATATTAGCGGTTGGGCCACCGAGATCGGATATAACGCCAGTAAAGCCTGGTACTTTTTCTTTAATATCTTCAATTTCATTAATAATTGATTCATGAGATCGACTTTGAATAATACGTCCTTCATGCTCTGTTATTGAACAGAATGTACAACCACCAAAACAGCCGCGCATAATATTAATCGAAGTTTTGATCATATCGTAAGCAGGAATTTTAGCTTTACCATAGCTAGGATGAGGCACGCGTTTATATTCCAGACCAAATACACCATCCATTTCCTCTGTTGAAAGCGGCTTAGCGGGTGGGTTTAACCAAATAAGGCGGGTACCGTGGCTTTGAACTAACGGTTTTGCCGATGTCGGGTTAACTTCTTGATGAAAAATACGAGACGCATGTGCATAAAGAACTTTATTTTCTTTAACTTGCTCAAAAGTTGGCAAATTAATATAGGTTGTTTCCCAAGGTTTAGCTTTTTTATCCCAGGTTTTATTACGGTAGTCAGCCATTACAATTGGCTGAGCAGTCTTAGTGATATCATTTTCGGCAATTGAAGCTTCTGTTTGTGCTTCGTTATCACTACAAGACTCAGGGGTGATTTCTTCGTAAGGGCTATGAATAGGATCTATCTTGCCGGGTCTATCAATATCACGAGAATCAATACCTTGCCAACCAGGAAGGACTTGGTTAGTTAAAAAAGCACTACCGCGCACATCAGTAATACTTTTAACATCTTCGCCGCGAGCGATACGGTGGGCAATTTCAACCAGTGGACGTTCTGCATTACCAAACACCAATAAATCTGCTTTTGAATCAAATAATACTGAACGACGGACTTTATCTGACCAATAGTCGTAATGCGCAATTCTACGCAGGCTTGCTTCAATACCACCAATAATTACCGGAACACCTTTGAAAGCTTCTTTACAGCGTTGGGTATAAGCGGTTACTGCACGATCTGGGCGTTTTCCACCTTCATCATTTGGCGTATAGGCATCATCATGACGCATTCTGCGCTCAGCGGTATATCGGTTAATCATGGAATCCATGTTACCCGCAGTAACCCCAAAAAATAAATTAGGCTCACCTAGTTCCATGAAGGCATCTTTTGAGTCCCATGCGGGTTGTGAGATTATACCTACTCTGAAACCTTGGGCTTCAAGCATACGGCCAATAATAGCCATACCAAAACTTGGATGATCTACATAAGCATCGCCAGTGACAATAATAATGTCACAACTATCCCAACCAAGTATGTCCATCTCTTTTCGAGACATAGGTAAGAAAGGTGCAGTGCCGTAGCACTCAGCCCAGTATTTTGGATAATCAAATAATCCCTGTTGATTTTTAGAAATTATTTGTTTTTTTACTGAAGTCATATCACCATTCCCGTTGGGGTTAACCGAATTAAAATCGTTACACCGCTATATTATTGTTCTGTATGCGTCGCTATATTATTACGCCGTGAATAGCGGGCGCGAGATTATAGCAGAAATATCTTCTTCCTCCCAACTATATGTGCTCAATTTTCGAACAAGTGTTTTTTGGTATACATTTATTAAAGTTAAGGTTGTATACTGTGTACAATCTCGATTGCATTTGCTCTAATCGGTATAAACAGCATTGAGTGCTAAATAATAAAAATAACAACATACACTAAAGCTCACTGTTTTTACGGGGAGCGCTTGAGGAATATATGAATAAGAATTTAAAGAATAGTTTATTAGCGAGTGCCATTATTGCTTCATTAGGTCTAAGTGCATGCAGTAATGATGCCGTAGAAAACACATCAAAGCTGACGAAAACGGCGACAGAGAATAAGCAAGAGCTCAGTGCGGAGCAACAATTAACCTCGCTATATCAGCAAGCTAAACAAAGCCTTTTTAAACAACGTGCTTTATCTGCCACCATATATGGTTTATCAGAAGAAGAGGTTGGCCAAGCAGTTAATAACCAAATGGAAGTATATGGACCCGAAAGTGAAAAATCGCTCCGGGCTGAATTATTATCTTTATCTAATAAGATTGCTAGTATAAAGCTTATTGATAGTGATCTGACTACTAAAAATAACCAGCAAGTCATGGCTGGTCTGACGCGGTACTTTGCTGGTGATGCTAACTTTAGTATTGGTTACATCGATGCATGGATGGGGTTATCTCCTTTTATCGTTAATCAAATTAATGGACCATTAAGTGATATTCCTAGAGTGATGCAAAACGATCAGCCCATTACGACTAAACAAGAGGCACTAGACTATATCACTCGCCTGGAACAATTTGATAAATTGGCGAGCAGTATTATTGCTAAACAAGCTGCAGATGCGGCTCAAAATTGGTTACCTCCTAAAGTGACCTTACAAGGAGCAATTAATTACCTTAGGGGTTTTACTAGTGCTCTTCCTAAGCAGCATACCTTTGTCAGTGTTTTTCGTGAAAAAATAGAAAAAATTGAATCACTTACTCAAGAAGAAAAGCAAGCATTAACAGAGCAAGTCATCGCTAAAGTGAGTAAGGTCGTTTATCCTGCGTTTAAATCCGTAGAAAAGGCTAGTACAAAGTTACTTGCTAAATCACGTCTTGAGTCGGGGATATGGGCACAACCAAACGGTAGTGCTTATTACCAAGATGCTATCAAGCAACTCGGCGATAGTGAGTTAACACCAGCTGAAATCCATCAAATCGGTTTAGATGAAGTGGCTCGGATCAGTAGTTCCATGGATAGTATTTTGAAAAACCAAGGCTACAAAAAGGGCACTGTAGGTGATCGCATGGTTGCCTTAAATGAAGAGCCTCGCTTTTTATATGAAGATTCAAAGGCAGGACGAGAAGAATTACTTAATGATATCAATGGTTATATAACCGAAGTAACTAAAAAAATGGCACCAGTGTTTAGAACTACGCCAAGTTATCAGGTACAGGTAAAAGCATTTCCTGTTGAAATTCAGGACGGAGCGCCTGGTGGTCAGTATACTTCTCCAGCGGTTGATGGCAGCAAGCCAGGTATCTACTGGATTAATTTACGCGATATGAAAGCTAACCCTAAGTTTGGTTTGAAAACGTTAACTTATCATGAAGCGAATCCAGGACATCATTGGCAAATAGCCTTGAATTTAGACCAAGCGGAATTACCTTTCTTACGTAGAATCGCACCCTACAATGCATATACCGAGGGTTGGGCTCTTTATTCAGAACAAGTCGCGTATGAACTCGGTATGTATGAAAATGATCCTTTTGGGAATTTAGGCCGATTGCAGGCTGAATTATTTAGAGCGGTACGTTTAGTGGTGGATACTGGTTTACATGATAAACGCTGGACACGAGAGCAAGCTATTAGTTACATGGCAAATGAGACAGGAACAGCTGAATCTGATGTGATTGCAGAAATTGAACGTTATATGGCATGGCCAGGTCAGGCGCTTGGCTACAAGCTAGGTATGCTAAAAATATTAAATTTAAGAGATCAGGCAAAGCAACGTTTAGGTGATAAATTTGATCTTGCTGAGTTTCATGATGTTGTTCTTCTAAATGGTGCAGTACCTATGGCCGTATTAACACGTAATATAAATCATTGGTTAGATAGTAAGTCATAGACTGCTAGTAACATTTATCCAACAAGTATCCGCTTAAAATATAAAGCCGTAATTTTTTAATAATATTACGGCTTTTTATTGGAAAATTAAGACTCGATATATACATAGTCTCTTGATTTATGAAAAACTAAAGTTAGTGCACCCCTTGGTAGCTTTCAGCTGTTTTATTCTTACGCTGATTTTTCAATAAAATACATTGAGTTTCACCTAATCTTGCGCAGCTATCTAAGGCGGTAATTTCATCTGCTGCAAAAGATGCGTTTGACAGGATCACCGCCGAGCAATTTCCGCGACATAAAACATTTTTTATTTGCTCTATATTTAAATACCCAGACTTTTCATTAAGTGAATTATTTACTTTATTCTTACCCTTAAAAGTAACACAAAGTACTTTGGAAATATCAACGCCATGCGTCTGTGCTAATTGCTCTAAAGATGATTCTTCAGGATTAATAAATAATACCCACTTTTTCTCTTGATTATGTTGCTGACAAATAGTTGCATAATGCGATGATAATTCTTGCTGGTTATTAACACTAGCTAGCTGCAACCAAGGTTGCTCTGCAAGGGGAGTACTGATGGCATTTTCTATAACATTGTTTATTAGATTAGTGTTATTCGTATTGCTCGTAAACATAGTGCTACCTCGTGTTAAATAATGAAATACAATAATACTGTATGAATGTACAGTATATTGTTTTTGGCGACAATTCAAGCATTACTTGTCATTTTTTAAACAATATAAGTTTGTTAACTTTATAGATTTTGGTGAAGTAAAAAGAGCTGGAGCACTGGGAATGCAGCCAAATAAAGGTAATATTAGTTTAAACGCTTGGATAATTTTTGGGGGAAATAGCTGTGATAGGGTGTAACCGGTTATAAAGCGCTCTATTCACATGTGATTGTTTAGTTTTGTCTGATGAGAAAACGGTAGTAAGTATTACGAAAGAGTTACTAAGTTAGTCATTCCTATCTAAGTTATTAAAGTACTTATTAGATTAGTAGCGCGGTGGGCGTTAAAAATAATTTGCTATTAATTAAGGTGAGTAATTCACTATAGCGGTCGTTATTTAAGTAGGCATCGACCCTAATGTATTTTCAGCTGCTGTTCTTAGTCGGTGTGATTTTTTGGGGATATTAATTAATGAAGCATGTTAGTAAGACAGATATTACTCTGCCTTTATAACTAAATATTGTTATTCTTTAAGGACTAATGATGATAGTTGTGCTTCAAACTGTTCAGCACCGGCCTTTACTTGATAGAGTTTTACTAACAAGTAGTTTAGCTCTGGTGCAAACCAAGCGTAGGTGACGCGCTTTTTCTCAGTAATTTCACGTTTTAATCGAATTGTTTTGATTAAGCCATAGGGAAGGATCAGCTCTTCTTTACCATCATACAGGTACTCATAATTTTTAACCGAGCCTTTAGTGCTTATTACTGGGTACACAAAACGTTTTTGATTAGGGTTATTAATTAGATCAATACGATTTTGAAGATGATAACTCAGTTTATCTAACAGACCGTCAGTAAAATTTAGCGTGATTTTTTTATCATTCTTTAGATCTATTGCTGTTTTAGCTACTAAGTCATATTGCCACTGATAGTATTTATCGCGACCAGTACCTTCACGTTGATAGTCATAGCTAAAAGGAATTACTTGGTTATTCTCAATGTTAACGATAGCCGTTTCGCTACGCTTATCCGAAAAAATTAACCAACTGATGTCAGTTTTATAATGGTATTGGATTTTATTATCATCAAGATAACTTAGCTCCCTTATTGCTTTACCTACAGGGTCTGATTTGTGTAATAAAGTATAAGTTGCTCGATATGCAGGGATAATCTCAGAAAATGATACTTGTTTTAGCTGAGGTGTCTCTTTTAGAGGAGACTTTGACTCTGCTGTATTGGCTAAAGCTATTAAAGGTAAAGCTAAAAAAAGTAAGGGAGAGAATTTCCGCATAATAAGCATAATGTCCAGAAGCAATTAGTAGTTATTTATACTAACAGCTTCTGCAAGGGGAGGTCGCAACAATTTAGTAACTATTTTGTCGCGATTTTTAATGAGACGAGATTATACTTATTGTAGCTAGAACTATGTTTAACCGAAAAATTAATCGGCAGCATAGCCTGAAATAGGAAGTACATTACCATCAAGAACAGCATTATCGCCTTGCATAGTAAGTCTTTTTTCAGAAAACCACTTTACTACGAGTGGGTAAATACGATGCTCTTGCTCATGCACGCGAGCAGCTAGATCGTCACTACTGTCACCCTCAAATACAGGTACTTTAGCTTGAAGAATGACAGGACCACCATCAAGCTCTTCAGTCACAAAATGAACACTAACACCGTGTACATCATCGCCAGCATCAATAGCGCGTTGATGTGTATTTAATCCCTGGTATTTTGGCAACAGAGAAGGGTGTATATTAAGCAGTTTACCTTGAAAATGCTGAACAAAACTGGGCGTTAGAATCCGCATAAATCCAGCTAATACAATGAGATCTGCATCAAAAGCATCAATCTTTTTGATAAGTGCTTGATCGTAGTCTTCACGGCTGTCAAATGCTTTATGTGAAAGTGATAAGTTAACAATATTAGCGTTATTCGCACGAGTCAGCCCATAAACATCGGCTTTATTAGATACAACTCCAACCACTTCAGCAGGATAATTATCATCAGCACAGGCATCAATAATAGCTTGTAGGTTTGTGCCACCACCAGAGATCAAAACAACTATTTTACTCGACATATCTTTTCCTACCTTACTTAAGAAAGGGTTAACAAAGTACAGATAAATAAAAGGGGCTAGTAAATAGCCCCTTTAAAATATATTAATACTTGCTTAGTAAGCTTGTTGGTTATGCAAAAACAACTTGCTCTTCGCCATCAGTCATATCTGCGATAGCACCGATATGCCAAGCATTTTCGCCATGTGCGGTTAACACTTCAATACTCTGTGCTACTTTATCCGCAGGTACCACGATAACCATGCCAACACCACAGTTGAACGTGCGGTACATTTCATGCTCAGTGATATTACCTTTTTCTTGTAACCAGCTAAAGATGCTAGGCCATGCCCAGCTATCACCTTTAATCACAGCTTGTGCTGATTCAGGTAATACACGTGGGATATTTTCCCAGAAGCCACCACCAGTGATATGAGATAGAGCGTGCACATCAACATTTTTTAGTAACTCAAGTACAGATTTTACATAAATCTTGGTTGGTTCAAGTAAATGATCAGCAATTTTCTTGCCTTCAAGTAATTCATCAGTATCAGTGTTGTTTACTTCTAATACTTTACGAATTAATGAAAAACCATTTGAATGAGGACCAGAAGCACCAAGAGCAATCAATTGATCGCCTGCAGCAACATTAGTACCGTCAATTACACGAGATTTTTCAGCAATACCAACACAAAATCCAGCGATATCATAATCGCCTTTGTGGTACATGCCAGGCATTTCAGCGGTTTCACCACCGACAAGAGAACAGCCAGCTTGTAGACAGCCTTCAGCAATACCTTCAACTACAGATACAGCCACGTCAACATCAAGTTTAGCGGTAGCATAATAATCAAGGAAAAATAATGGCTCAGCACCTTGCACGATAAGGTCATTTACACACATAGCAACTAAATCGATACCAACGCTATCGTGTCTAGCTAAATCGATAGCTAAACGTAATTTAGTGCCGACACCGTCGGTACCAGCAACTAATACAGGCTCTTTATAACCGGTAGGTAATTGAAATACCGAACCAAAACCACCTAAACCACCCATAACCTCTGGACGTGTTGTGCGTTTTACCGCACCTTTAATTTTCTCAACTAGGGCATTACCAGCATCAATATCAACACCAGCATCTTTATAGCTTAACGACTGTTTTTGTTCGCTCACGGGAAACCTCAGAAATTACCGACAGTATTTTATGGGGCGTATTCTACCAGTGCTAAGGCTCATACTCAAGGTGATAAACAGTATCTTCACCTTGTTTTATTTTAACGAGACATTTCTAAGGGATTTATGAATATTTGCAAGTATTAATTGCTGGTGTTGTGGTAAGATATTATTTATAAAATCATAGCGTTTTTAAAAATTTTTAGTTGATATGTTTAGATTTCCTTTTGTTATATTTTTGCTGGTATTATCGCTATTTAGCGCTAATTTACTGGCTCTTGAAGTAAGAGATTTGTACCAAAGTGATGTTGTTGTCGAATCACAAGATAGAGTGCAACGCGAGAAAGCCATAAAACAAGCACTTCAAAGTGTGCTTTTAAAAGTCGGTGGTAAAAAAAGTGTTTTAACACATGACATATTAAAAACAGCTCAAAAAAGAGCGACTCGTTATGTTAGTCAATATCGTTATCAGCGAAAAAAGGGACAACTAAGTATAGTTGTCAGCTTTAATGAAGATAAAGTAAATAAGTTGTTCAAAGACGCTAACCTCGCTTTATGGGGGAGTCTACGCCCACAGGTTTTACTTTGGTTGATTGATGAACAGGGCGTAAGTCGAAGCATCGTTGCTTCGGATGCTGATACCATTATTTCTACCAGTATTAATGATTTCTCTACACAACGTGGTTTACCCATTATTACGCCTCTTATGGATTTAACCGATAGCAAAAACGTTGTGTTAAGTGACTTTTGGGGATATTTTCCTGAACAAATACAACAAGCATCGCTGCGTTATTTTGCCGATACTATTGTGGTGATGAGAGTTTCAGACTCAAGTTTAGTGCCTAAGAGTGAACTCGTTGATATCGAGGCTCCTTCACAACGAGAGTCGTGTGGTTTGTTATGTGAACAACAAGAGAGTGTTAGCCATAAGGTATTGGATTGGAAAATTTTAACTCAAGGCGTTCTTTATACCCAAAAATATCAAGGTGTTGATAAAGTTAGTTTGATCAATCAAGGTTTATCAGATATTACTGAATTGATTTATCAGTCTTATGCTTTATCAACAACGGCTGAAAATGATTTTGTTATTGAAGTGAATAATGTCACCTCATTAAAAAATGATACCGAGTTGTTTAATTTTCTCTTAGATTTATCAGCGGTTAAAGCCGTCAGTTTAACGAGTGTGCAAGGGGATGTTCGTCAATTCAAATTAGATTTAATTGGCTCAAGAGCTTCATTTTTAGCGACATTAAAATTAAATAACAAATTAACCCAGCAACTCGATGGCCTTTCTCAGACTCAGCAATTTACTAATCAAATGAAAATTGTTGTGTTAGGAGAGCCTCAAACAGTCATAGCGGATAAAACTTCAGTACCTATTGTTAACGGTGGTCTCGATGATTCACCAGTTAACTTGGTTGCCAGTATCGAAGAAAGCAATAGCTTACATATAAAACCTGCCACAGACCTTAATAAGAATGATGAATTGCAAATATTAACTGAAACAACACCTGCACTTAAAATAGTACCAAAAATTCCTGTTTTTTATTGGGAGCAAGGATGAAGCAAGTAGCTCAACTTACTCTGATGGTTCAACTTCCCGACGATGAAACCTTTGAAAGTTATAAAAGTGAAGCTAACGTAGGGGTCGTGAGTCAGTTAAAGTCTTATATAGAGCAGAAACAAGAGACACCGCACGGTTTTTATTTATTTGGCTTAACTAGTACGGGTAAATCACACCTACTTCATGCCAGTAGTACTTATGCGGCGAAAATTGGTAAGTCATCTGTATGCTTATCTTGCGCTGAATTAAAACAGTTACCAGTAGAGGTATTAGATGGCTTAGAGCAAATTGATTTAATTTGCTTAGATGATATTCATTTAATTGCCGGTGATACACGTTGGCAACAAGCTATTTTTGATTTATATAATCGAGTACTAGAGCAAAATAATTACTTATTAATTTCAGGTGATGAAAGTGCCCAACAATTGGGTATTAGTTTACCTGACTTAGTCTCAAGGCTTACTTGGGGTTTGACTGAACAGGTTAAGGCCCTTGATGATGAAGAAAAGGTTGCGGCTCTGCAGCATAGAGCGACACAACGGGGTTTATTTATATCAGATGAAGTTGTTAAATTTTTGCTTAATCGTTTAAGTCGAGATATGGGGAGTTTAATCAATTCACTTGATATTCTAGATAAAGCCTCAATTCAAGAGCAACGAAAAATCACCATACCTTTTATCAAAGAGGTGCTAAGCCTACAATAATTGTGATAAAGAGTATCGTAAAAACTAAAAAACGCGATTGATAAAATCGCGTTTTTTAGTTTTATTTAAGTGATTAAATTGTAGAGCTAGCCTTAGCTATGAATTCAAACAAAAGTTAAGCTAGCAAGTAAAAACCTCCAACCTAGCATTAGTGGTTAGGTAATGGTTTTTGATAATAACGAGTAAAGTTACTTTTTCTTTCTGAGTCAGTGGGCGCGGTCAACATAGAAGAGCTTTTAACTTTTTTCATCATTCTACTCATATTTGACTCTGCTGGGCTGATGGTTAAAGTATCAAACCAGCTATTACCTTCAACCATAACAATTGGAGGAGGAACTTGCTCCATAGCTGACAAACTGTCAAATTCAGGTAATACACGGCTAGTACTAAATAGTACTCTATCTCTTAATTTATCATCGCCTATACGGCCCCTTTGCCCCCACGTGACTATATAATCGCTGGCAGAAATATTATCTCCACTGGGTTGGTTGGTGATTGCAACATCTCGTACCACCGCAAAGCGATTTTGCATCATTAGCTCTTCAAATAACATGGCGTAATCTTCACGTAAACTTGAGTAGGCATAATAGTCAGAGGCGCGATCTGGGCTGAAAAAACCTTCAATATCTACGGGTAAATAACTCTTTTGTAGCGATGTAGCAGCCTCGCCAGCAAAACTCACTTGCCCCAAATTCCGCATTTCTTGGCTTGCTAATGGCAAAGTGATGGCTAGTTCATCTGACTCGAAGTTTGTACTAACAGCAGCGTCCAATACTCGTAAATGACTACTATGTACATACCATTCATTACTCGGGAAAAAGTCATTGGCATGTGCGAGCTCATGATACATTAAAGAGGTTAATCGATATAAGGCGTCTTGTGCCGTTCGATTAACACGTGAAGCTTTGCTGTAACTGTTACTGGCATAATCATTATCTTTGACGTATCGCCAAGGCATAACAAATTGTAAATCGTTACCAAAATCAGCTCTAAAATCAGGGGCTTCATTAATAGTGTCGCGCTCTTGAGGTGTTAACCAGAAATTTTCAGCGTCTAAATAGATAGCGCCAGTTGCCGCCCAGTAAAATGAAGGACGTACATCATAAGAAATAACAATTGCCGTGGTGGCTCTTAATAAGTTTTTTATATCATTATTAGTATCGTTATTCGTTAAAAACTCTTTAAAACGATCGCCCATCCATTGATGTGATACAACAACACGATCCATTATGTTATTTATTGAAGGCGCCGCTGAAGAGCTTTTTACTTCTTCGGCAAGTAAAGGGATTTGCTCTAAAGTACATGAGCTGATTAAGGTGTTATCGTAAACACAAGAGACGAGTTTATCAGCATAAGGACTGTTATTGTTATAAGCAAAGACAGATGCTTTACGATCAGAAAAATAAGCGTTTCCTCCTATTGAGGCTGCCGGCTCTATTAATACAGCGACTTGGTCACTATAGGTGTTTATATTATCTACATCAGTAGCTGAAATGTTAAACGTGACTATGGTATCTAAGCTTACGTATGGAGCATCAAAAAATATTGCTAACTCACCGTCGGTATTTTCTGCAGTTAGGGTAACACTTGGACCTGCTACTTGCTGCCACTTCAATGTATTGAGATCAATAGTTTGGTCTAGTTGGCTTCTAAATGAGACTTTATTTTCAGCAGATACCCTATGCGATAAACGACTAGTAATTTTGTTGTCATCCGCATTTACCGTGATGTTTTTTTCTAATGTTTGCACAAACTCATTATTAAGAGTGAAAGTGATACTAAAACTGTAATCGCCGGCAGAAGTCGGCGTAAACGAAATAACTTTACTGGTTTTCGCTAAAAAAGTAACCGGCTCCCCAGCAGTCTGCTGCCAACTAATATTGCTAATGTGATCTTTAGGGTAATGAAGAAGAAGATCGATGCCTTGATTAATATTTTGTGTTTCATCTAGCTGTACTATTTCACCTTCTGGATAAATGGATACACTAGAAGAATTACCATTACACCCAGTTAATAGTGCTATGAGTGACAATGACAACATCAAGTTAATATTTATAATATTTAAACGCATTCACTTCTTCCTTCTATATTTGCTTAGATAGTGTTATTTGTTATCTTTCTTTTTTCGAATACTTAAACCAAGTTCCTGGCCACGATACTTCGCATAATAAGTAGCGCCAAAAAACATAGCACTAGCAAAAATCAGCTCTAAGCTTGCCCATATTCTGTCTGCTGGCAATACCCAAAGCGTAGTTAAACTATGTAAAAAGTAGATTAATACGATAAAGTTAGACCAGGCATAGGTGAATGGGTTGCCCTGTAACATGCCTTTTAAAGGAAACAATAGTGGCAGGGTAAACATCAATAACGACGTAGAAGTACTTAAACTCTCACTTGGGCTCAAGACAATGAGCCATAGAGGCATAAAGATAAGTAATGAAAAGTAGCCAATTAAGGCTATTTTTTTATAACTACTCGTTGAAAGTTTTTGTTTATTCATTGGACTACTTATTTAGGTAAGGGGGAAATATCAATATATTGCTAAAAAAAAGCTAAAATATTTTCAGGAGGCCGGCCAATAACGGCTTTACTTCCATTAGATACAATAGGTCGTTCAATAAGTTTAGGCGTATTAACCATAGCGTTTATAAGAGCGTCTTCGTTAGCCCCTTTTAAATTTTGTTCAATAAATTCAGGCTCCTTTATGCGCATCATCTGTAGCGGTGAACAATCCAGCTGTAGCAATAGTTGCTTGATTTCATCGTGCGACAGTGGTGTTTTTAAGTACTCAATAATCGTAATTTTTTGTGGCGATTCTTGTGTATTCTCTTCAAGTAACGCAAGTGTTTGGCGACTTTTAGAGCACCTTGAGTTGTGATAAATAGTGAACATCGTTTTCCTTTGATAATTAATCAGCAATAAAATGCTATGAGTAGATAATAAGTTAATAAAGCCTTTTTATAAACGTTTTAATCGGCTCTCTTGTTCTTGAAATTGTAGAACCCGTGCCTTGACTCTTTTTTGCATTAAAGGTTGCTCCTCAAGAAATGTATAACTCGTTTGTAATTCGTCAACAGCTTTTGAATACGCGCCAAGTAATGCTAATACTTCAGCTTTACTCATGTGCATTAAACCTTTCTTTCCTTGTGCCCGGTATAAAGTAGTTAATATATCATAAGCAATGAAATTCCCAGGGTTGACTAATAAAAAGTCCTGCAATATTTGTGTGGCAAGATCATAGTTTTTCATTGAAAGAAGGGCATTGGCATAATTTAAACTCACTACCTGATTATTCGGCATAAATAAGTTTAACCGCTCAAGCATTTTAATGGCAGCGTCTGCTTGATTATTAGCTATATAAACATCCGTTAATGCATCGATATAAAATAAATTATTTTTATCAGATTTTCTCAATGTTTCTAAAATATTTAACGCTTGTACTGTTTGCTTATTTTCGAAATAAGATAAGGCCAAACCATATTGTGCAGCCGCTTTAATTACATAGCGTTTTTTTTCTAACTGATGTTTGAAGTAGCTGATGTTTGACTTTGCTTCGCCTTGGTACCTAGATTTTAATCTCGCTTTGGTTAGTTCAAAACCTAAACTTGGTGGTAGAGGTCTCGCCGGATAATTCAATGCACGTTGACGTGCATCGGTAATACGAGATTGTGGCATGGGATGTGTTAATAACATTGCCGGTGGCTTGCTAGCATAACGATACTTGGCCGACATTTTACTAAAGAAGCTAGCTGCGCCTTGAGGATCAAAATTACTACTGGCTAATAAGGCAATACCTACTCTATCAGCCTCCTTTTCATTACCGCGAGTATAGTTAATACTCGCTTGTTGCGTTGCGGCCATACTTGCACTTAATGCAGCCATACCGACAGTTGGGTTAGCTAAGGTAAGTAATATACTGGAAAGCATCGCAGCCATTGTCAAACTTTGTGTTTGGCTTTGTGATTCGAGGCGACGTGCTAAATGGCGCTGAGTAACGTGAGAAATCTCATGAGCAATAACTGAAGCTAATTCACTTTCGGTGTCAGCGGTTGTGACTAAACCGCTATGAATTCCAACATGACCGCCAAAAAAAGCGAAGGCATTCAATTCATTATTATTAATAAGGAAAAATTCAAACGCATAATTAACCCCTTGAGCATTTTTTACCAAGGTATTACCTAAGTGATTGATATACTCTATCAATACGGGATCTTGAATGAGTGGCTGTGAACCGCGTAATTGGCGCATCATCGCTTGACCAATTTGCAACTCTTTATCTGTTGATAAGACGCTGTAACCCGAAATACCGATATCGGGTAATTTATTCTTATTGTTCTCAATAGCGTTAGCATCAAAGCTTGTCGATGTAGCAATAGCTAATGTCAATATTAAGGCAGTAAACATGGGTTTTAGGTTATACAATATTACATCCTAGGGTCATAATTTAAATAGACTAGAGAGATAAACTCACTTAAGTCTCTTGGGTAAGGATATTACCATTTCTTTTGGCTATTTCTTGATAAAACTCGGCAATATTATAACCTTTGACCCCTACAATTTGAAAAGATTCGCTTAAAGTTGTTATTAATTCCTCAACTTTGTAATGTGAATATTTTAATAAGGCAGTATCGGCTTCATCACCGTTTTGGAAGCAGTAAATGGCAAAAGCTACTAAGCTGTTGATACGAAATAGCATTTGCATTTTTTCTGGTGACCAATGATTAAAAGGGCAGTTACCTTTATCAATCATATTCTGACTGACAGATTCACCATCTATAGCGGGGTAACAATGTAATTCGTAACCCATATCATTAAACTCGTGGCGCAAAATAATTTGTGGTTTATTTTTTACCAAGAGGCTGCCATCGGCACTTTTACTTGCTCCTAGAAGAGGTAAATTCCATGAGTTTTGATTAAAAATTTGTTTATAGGCACTATCAAAGCCATGAGTAAGTATGCCATCTAAATCACCTAAAGAACTAGATAACATATGGTAAATAGTGGAAATCTCTCCCCAGTTGATTTTCTTTTTATAGGCATTAATTTCTTTTAAATTAGCTTTTGGGCTTAATGAACTCATTTAATTACTTTTCCTGACAATAAACTGGCTTTTTAATCGGTTTAAAATGACTTTATATCGTGTTAATAATCAAAGCCGATTAAGACAGAGCCTAAATTACTTCTCTTGTTTAAAGTGATTTTTATTTCCCAGCAAAATCCATCACTTTGAATGGTAACGGGTATACAGGTACGTTATGATAACTTGAATTAGTACAATGGATTAATTGTCGCAAATTAGTGAATTAAACTAAAGCGATGTTTTAAGTTTTCTATGATTTATAAATATGATGGCAGAGGGGAGAAGTGCCCTGTGCCTTTGGTTAATTTACGTTTATTGTTAAAAAAAATGCACGACGGTGATATGTGTATTATCACCATTGATGATAGAGGGTCTATTAATGATATTCCTACATTGTTAGATAAACAGGGCTATCATTATCAAAAGCAGACCGATGATAATGGTGTTGTTGAGATAAGTGTTAATACATGAATGTAATACTAAGAAAAATTAGAAATAGGTAGTTATGTTAAAATTATTTAGTGATTGGTATACCCGTAAGTTCTCAGACCCTCATGCGGTCACGTTAGTTGTTCTTCTTATCAGTATTGCATTATTCATTGCTTTATTTAGTAGCCTACTGATGCCTGTTTTTGTCGCAATAGCACTCGCTTTTCTTTTAGACCTTCCGGTAAATAAGCTAATGCATAACTCAATGTCGCGGTCTAGTGCAACCATAGTGGTAGTGGTCACTTTTTTAGGTTTTTCCTTATTAGCCGTATTAGGTCTAATGCCACTTATTTGGAAGCAAAGCAGTAATTTATTGCAAGAAGTTCCTCATATGATTACGCAAGGACAAGGGTATTTATTGACCCTGCCAGAAAAATACCCTGATTTTGTCCATGTCTCTCAGATTGAAAGCTTTCTTGTTATGGTTAATGATAACTTACTTGAATGGGGACAGGTGGCACTAAAAGCGTCATTAAACTCTATTTCAGATATCGTCGCTCTAATGGTTTATTTAATTCTTGTGCCGCTAATGGTGTTTTTCTTTTTGAAAGATAAAACAGAGTTAATGAGCAGTATTGCTCACTTTCTTCCTAAAGAGCGTCGTATGGCTATTAAGGTAAGCCAAGAAATGAACCAACAAATTTTGAATTATATCCGTGGTAAAGTGATTGAAATCCTGATTGTGGGTACATCGACAACGATTGCTTTTATGTTTCTTGATTTACAATATGCCTTATTGTTAGGTGTTTTAGTTGGTTTGTCGGTACTGGTACCTTATGTTGGCGCAACTGTCGTCACTTTCCCTGTAATGTTAGTCGCACTTTTTCAATTTGGTTTGAGCAGTGAGTTTGGTTACGTTATGTTGGCTTATGGCATAATTCAAGCCTTAGACGGTAATGTAATTGTACCTTTGCTCTTTTCTGAAGCGGTTAACCTTCACCCAGTAGTCATCATTATCGCAGTGATATTTTTTGGCGGTTTATGGGGCTTTTGGGGGATCTTCTTTGCCATACCATTAGCCACGTTAGTAAAAGCTGTTATTAATGCTTGGCCAACAGTTCCTGAGCCTGATGAGATTGTAAATACAGAGTCGGTATAAATATAGCGAAAATAATATATCAGCTTAAAGGGTTACCAAAAAATTTAAATCACTCTGACAATTATATGTAAGTACTAGAGCAAGGAAATAACATGGAAATAACGTTTACAGAAAGAGTTATGCCGGCACACAAACGTATGGCGTTGGTAGCTCATGACAATAAAAAAGCGGACTTACTCGCTTGGGCAAAAAAGCGGAGTGACGATTTAAAATACCATCACTTATTTGCTACCGGTACAACAGGTACCTTATTAAGTTCAGCGCTAGGTTTACCGGTAAAGTGTTTACTGTCAGGACCCATGGGCGGCGATCAACAATTAGGTGCATTAATCGCAGAAGGCGAGATTGATGTGATGATATTTTTCTGGGATCCCCTAGATGCAGTACCACATGACCCTGATGTTAAAGCGTTGTTAAGGTTAGCAGCAGTATGGAATATTCCAGTAGCGACAAATAAATCAACTGCGAATTTTCTAATGGATTCTGCGTTAATGACACAAGAGAGTGTTATCGAAATTCCTGATTATGCAGCTTACTTGAATGCGCGAACCAAGTGATTTTTACTAAAGCCAAATACAAAGCATAGATCAAACATCAAAGGCCAAAGGTTTTCCTAACACCTAAGTTCCCGTACTGGTGGCTTGGCATAAAATAGAGCTGCATAAGTTCTATTGTGGTGAGTCCAATTAACAGATACTTGTATGACAAGGTTCTCACCATTTTTTACTTTTCATTTACCTCTAAATACAGGATCTGTAGCTAATATAAGACCGCCAGTTAAACTTGATTATTATAGAGCTGAAATCATATGTTTTTGACTTTAGTAATCTAAGAATAAATGTTTTTCATATTTTACAATGACATGTTTAATTAAATGTGTAGATTTTTTCAAGTCAATTGTATCGGGAGTCATATTCACTTTTTTATTTCTATTATGAGGAAAATAAATTTAAAAGCGGAGTATCTGGGCGTGTACATCAATTCTATACTATGCTGAATTTAATCACTTATATTGAATTATTTATTAAATGGAGCTATTTTGAAGATTAGCTTTTTTAGCAGGGGTTATACGCTATCTAGCGTGTTTTTAGTCTTTGTAATTCAATGGGCTCCGTATTGCCAAGGTAGTTCATTAGATGAAGTTAGCCAATGGTTAAAAGTCAGTAAAAACAACCCAAGAAAAATAGATGTGAGCAGCTATTATGGGGAATATTTGATAGAAGATAAAGTTTCAGGCTTACCTGCTCCAAGCCTTATTGGTCCTGTAAGTGAGGAGTGGCAATCCAGCGAAAAAGCTAATGGCCCCTACCGGGTTGCTGTACTGTTTCCACATTTAAAAGACCCCTATTGGATTGCGGTTAATTACGGTATTGCTACCAAGCAAACTCACTTGGAGTTAGCATTAACTTACTGCACACTAGTGGATATCGTAACTTAGGTAGGCAAGTCAAACAAATGGATCAAGTTTTGCGTAGTGGTAAGTATGATGGCTTAATTATTGGTGCGGTACAGTTTAAAAAGTCAAAGTTAGAAGATATGTATATAAAATATCAACAAGCAGGAATACCCATTGTTTCTGTGGTAAATGATACCTACACCCCTACTATCAATGCCAAATCTCTAGTTGATTGGAGGAAGTTAGGCTATCAAGCAGGTCAGTTTTTAGTTCAGCATTCTAATACAAGTAAAATTCGTGTAGCGATTATGCCTGGAGCAAAAGGAACGGGTTGGGCTCCAGATACTTTAGCTGGTATTAAAGCAGCAATAAAAGATTTTAAAGCACAAGGTCGAGTCGATTTAGTGGAAATATTATGGGGTGATACTGGTGATAAAGCACAGCGTCATCTAGTCAATGTGTTACTCAAAAAGCATCAAAACATTGATTATCTTGTTGGAAATGCCCTAGCCGTTACTGCAGCCGTTACTGCAGCCGTTACTTCTGCCTCGAACGGTAGTTTAGCTCCGATAGAAAAATTTCATCAGTCCCATCCCCATTTGCAACTGATTTCAACATACTTAACACAGGATGTTTATCAGTTAATCGAACAAGATAAAGTGCTAGCTTCTCCCACTGATTTGATGAAAGATCAAGGCATCATTGCCATGGACATGATGGTACGTATCCTAAACGGGCAAGTTCCGGGTAAAGATATGCCGTTCAGAATAGGGCCTCATGTACCAATTATTCATCAAAGTAATATTCATGAATGGCAGTTCGAACGATTATTTGGACCTCGTGATTTTAAAGCTATTAAAGAGTTGAACTGGCAAAAAAATGATGTAATCAATTAAATGAATAAGTCTTTTTTTTCAATAAAAGATACGATAGTCGCAAAATTACTGACACGTGTATTTTGCTTTTATATCATTGTTACGATAAGTGTGACTTTAGTTCATATGGTAGCCGATTTTAAAGCGACACAGTCAGATACCGAAGAAGATCTGACTGTTTTTCAAGGGGCATTTCAACCTGGTTTGGCTATCGCATTGTGGAATCAAGAAGATTTAGGATTAAATTCATCATTGCTAGCTATGCTTAAAGTACCACAAATTGTTGGAGCTAAAGTTTTTGATGAAAATGGTAAGCTTGTTGGTGCTATTGGTGAAGTGTTAGATAAAAACGGTGAATATACAACATACCAGAGTAATATGATAAAAGCTGTGCAGCATGCATCAGTCTTTGACCAGCTTTTTTGGAATGAATCAAATATTTATTATGTTGATGAGTCTCGATACCATGTTGGCTCTGTTGTTCTTTATTCTAGTCGAGAATTTATTTTTTCTCGTGTTAAGCACGGTTATGTATTAATTATTATTAATTCTATAATTAAAACGCTAGCTTTGTGGCTTATTGTTTTAACGCTAAGTAAACCTATGGTTACCGAACCATTACGTCGGTTAAGTAAAGCATTAAAACAACGTAATGTAGATAACTTAGATGAGTTTAAGTTCAATTCTAAGTGGTCTAAATCTACTGAATTATTAGCCTTAGAAAGTGCATTTAACGAGTTATTGTTGAAGCTATCAGTGGCGATCACTGATAAAAATGAAATAGAAATACAAATACTAGAGTTAAACAAAGGTTTAGAAAAAACAATTGAACTACGAACACTCGACCTACAAACAAGTAATGAAAAATTAACGAGTTCATTAGCCAAAATAAAATCAACCAATAAGTTATTAATCGAGTCGGAGAAAATGGCTTCTTTAGGGGCTCTCGTCAGTGGTGTAGCTCACGAAGTTAATACGCCATTGGGGATAAGCGTTACCTTAGCTTCTTTAATTCATGATAAAATTAACTATTTGCTGGAACATATTGAAGCTGGCACTATAAAGCGCTCTACACTGGTAAAGTTGTCTGAAGATATTAAAGAAAGTACCGTCTTACTATTAAATAATACCAATAGAGCTGCGGATTTAATTACTCAGTTTAAAGAGATTGCTGTTGATCAAAACTGTGATGATCTGCGGGAAATTAAGATTGGAAAGTATATGGAGCAGGTGATAGAAACCTTAAAACCTAAATTTAAATACACTTCAATATCTGTTTCTTTAACAATTCCTAGCACTGAGCCAACCATTAATAGTTATCCGGGGGCTCTATCACAAATTATGACCAACTTATTAATGAACTCATATAAACATGCTTTTCATGAAGGGCAATACAGTGGTGAAATCATTATTAATATTGAACATAAGAATGACAAATGTTTTATTACTTTTAAAGATAATGGCAAAGGTATGACCCGTGAAGTGGCAAATCATATTTTTGAGCCTTTTTTCACTACAACTCGAGGTGATGGTGGTAGCGGTTTAGGTATGAGTATTGTGTATAATTTAATTGTTCACAAGTTCAAAGGGACAATTGAATATGCAACTCAAGAAGGCCAAGGCACGCTTTTTAACATAGTAATTGGGCACCGATGATATGAGCTAAAGTTGCAGTGATAAAAAAGATGAATAAAAGCGCCTTTATAGATGCTTTGTTAATAACAAGAGTCATAGCAATACAGGTAACTAAGCTAATACCAACTGTTCATCTTAGGTCCCCAAATAAACTGTAATACTACAAAAGTAATAATCTAGTCACCGCAAATACTGAAGAGGATGTACAGTATTTGCGGTGACTCCAGTTTTAACTAAGAGTTATTAACGCAATTTTACTATCAATGCTTTACCGTTAGAAAACTTTACCCAGAATATCAGTATCAGACAAACTAGGGTGTATTTCAGTCTCAAGGCTTGCCGATTGAAATTGTGATTTCATCGCTCCAACCCAGTTTTTAGCACGTGGAGTAAGTTTGTCATTTTTGGTTTGCAGATGTCCTCTAACTAACAGCACACCCATATCAGCACCTTTATAAATGTATTCACCCGGTCCTAAAATTCGTAGGAAAAATGCTTCATCCATACCCGAAACATTGCTCCAGTCGGCTGTACGGCGTACTAGCTCAACGTCATTATTTTGTGTGGTTCTCCATATACCAGACCGTGGCACTTGATTTAGTAAACGAACATCATCACCTGTATGTTTAAATACTACCTGTGACCAAGTATCAAACTCACTCCAGCGTTTTTGAATATCACGAATATTAATATCATAATCAATATCCATATGCTCAAGTAAATGAAACATCAATAATGGCACACCGCCATATTTTTGTGTCAGTAAATTAGTAATAGGTGAAGCGCCACTGATGCGTGGGTTTAATTCACCCAAATACATGCGGCCATCTTTCTTATCGATTAAATAATCAATACAGAAAGTACCTTTATAGCCTTCTTGGTAGAGGCGTTCACCAAACTTTTTCACCATACGTTCTAGTTTTGTACGGGCAGTTTTTTCCAACACATTAGCAAAACCTTCATTACCGCTCCAACCACCTTTATAAGGCGTTAACTCTTTATGACCAACAAGTTCAGTTAAAATAGGACCAACAATAGTGCCGTGTTTAGTCGCTACCGCTTCAACAGTACCGCAACGTGGGTCAATACGCTTCATTACTTTAATTTCTTGGCCAACAATCAATTTCTCATACTGCAACCAGTCTTTTTTAGAGGTAATAAAAAATGTCGTTTTACCTGAGTCGCCGTATGGTGTTTGAACCACTAAGTCTTTTCCTAACTTACCTGATTTAGCTAGCTCCATTAGCTGTTCAAAGGTATCAGCTTCACCCAATACATTTGGCACACTAGCTACGCCAGCCTCATTAGCCATTTGGGTAGTAACAATTTTTGAGTCTAAATGATTACGTAATTCATATGACGGCATTGCTAGGTTAATGTCCATACTCTTGGCTAATTGCTCTGTCTTTTCATCAAACATCACCGCCATCATATGACCACCAGGGCCTTGTTTGGCCATAAACCTTTTAGTTTCCTTATGCTCTAAGAGGTAGTTCACTACATCCTCTAAACAAGAGAATTCTGGTGCGCCACGGTCTTTTGGTGTAAATACTCGATGATGTACACCATCAAAACAATCAAAGTAGTTAACATAGGTCAGCGATGGTACTAATTGACCTAAACCTAAAATATTAAAAGGCGATGCTGAAACAAAATATATCGGTTTTTGGTAAGTTCTAAAAAATTTGTATATTTCCGTTAAACCATTAAGTTTTTTCATAGCGGTAGTCTCTTTTGGTTATAGTTATGGTTATTGGTGTGAGAGTGAAGGTCATTAACCGTCCCTGAGTTATGCTGCAGAAGGGGGTGTTAAATACCAAGTTGATTAAATGTTTATCGATCACTTTATTGCAGTACTTTTTGTTTTTCTTTTGGCTTAGTTATTGTCGTAACTGTTTTTACTTCAGCTACCGTCGGATTATTCACGGTCAATTCAAGCGCCGCTTTTTGTTCAACACGCCTCAATGCTTGTTCAGTAAAAACACTTAAACCAAGCTCAGGGTTATAACCATGAATTTCTTTTACATCGAGCGCCTTCATGTATGCCAATATTTCTGGGCTTATCACTTGCCCTGGCACCAAAATAGGGAAGCCGGGAGGATAAGGGATGATAAACGTACTTGAAACAAGCTCTCGGCCAGCTTTCATTGTTTGCTCAAGCTCACCACTGTCTAAATTTATATATTCAAAATTTTCACAATCATAAGATAAGAAATAGGCCTTTCGTATATCACCTTCTTCAGTACCTAGCGCTCGTCCGGGCAAAAATGCACGGTGGAAACAGCTAAAGTCAGGCAAAGGTGGGAGTTCTTTAGTTAACGAAATAACACGCTTTTGATGAATAACTTGCTCCGCAGGACTCATTTCTTCATCACGAATTTCTAATTCTTTAACGATTTTGTATAAGCAATTTAGTAGGTACATGATTGAACTACGCGAGGTACCAATATTCACCATAAAGAGGATAGTGTTTCTGAAGGTCTTATTAATTTGAATACCATATTTGTCCATCAAATATTTATCTTTGAAGGTATTGCCATCGATACCGGTTTTGCCGACATGCACAGTGATCCTACTGGGGTCGACCACAAATTCATCATTAGCCCAAGCCTCTTCCATCTGGCTAAAGCCAGTATCAGCATTAAAATAGCTTTCAACGCCAGATTCGCGGAATTGCAATGGAACCAGATCTTTATTCACCAATACATCAAAGTATTTTTTCAAACGCTGACTTTGATAAGCGGTTTGACGCATGGTCATCGACAATTCAAGTTGCTTGTTGACCATTTCGTAACCTTCTAACTCAGCCTGCCTACGGCCAATATCCAGCGATGCTAAAATTTGGTAATTAGGTGAGGTCGAGGTATGTGTCATATACGCTTCGTTAAAAGTACTTTCGACTTTTTGACGAAAATCCTGATCATAAATATGGATCATCGAACCTTGGCGTAATGAGGTCAGTGTTTTATGGGTCGATTGTGTGGTGTAAGTGCGGACTCTGGCTAAATCTGGATTAGGTACCAGTTCATTTTCCAACATCCAAATATGCCTTTCATCAGGTGATATCAGCGCAAGTTTTTGCTGAAAGTCTTGATATTTTTTACGGTATTTAGAACGTTTAAAACGTCTTGTTAAGGATGCTGCTGAATACATTGCCGTACGTGTGCGGTAAATAGGGTTAAAACTAGCAAAAGCGAACCAAGCTTCATCCCACAAAAATACCAAGTCTGGTTTTATTGCTAAACACTCTTCCATGACTTGGCGTACGTTATATACCACGCCATCAAAGGTACAATTAGTCAGTAGCAACATTTTAACGCGGTCTAACTGGCCTAATTCTTTGTATTTTAATAAATTACGTTTTATTTCCTTTAATGGAACACCACCATAAATGGAAAGATCATGTATTGGATAAGAGTCTAAATACTTTACATGTGCACCTGAAAGCACCATGCCGTAGTGATGTGATTTATGACAGTCTCTGTCTACCAAAATAATGTCGCCGGGTTGCACTAAAGCCTGTACGACTATTTTATTGGCGGTTGATGTGCCATTGGTAACAAAATAAGAGCTACGAGAGCCATAGGCTCGTGATGCATATTCTTGCGCTTTTTTAAGTGGCCCTTTAGGTTGCAATAAAGAGTCTAAGCCACCTGATGTGGTAGACGTTTCAGCAAGGAATATATTAGCGCCATAAAAGTCGAGCATATCGCCAATCCAATTTGATTTTTCAATGGATTTTGCCCGAGAAATAGGTAAAGCATGAAAAATACCGGTGGGCTTTCGGCTATATTTTTTTAAGGCTGAAAAGAATGGCGTATCAAAACGTTCGTTGACCCCACCTAATATGCTGTGATGTAAATCTAGGTTAGAATTTTCGTTATAAAAGACTCGCTTAAAATATCCATCATCATCTTGATTACCTGCTTCCATTGCCATATCTGAAATTAGGTATAAATCTAATTCAGGTCGTAAATATTTGATTAATCGACCTAACTCACTGCCTTGATTTTTGCTGTTATAGACATACTTTCGCAGCTTCTCATCAATTGCAGCCACCACATGAGTTATAAGGCCGCTATTACGTTTTGATTTCATCGGAAAACTAGGACGTAATATACATGCTTGAATGTTAGAGTTGATTAACACAGCAATAATGGCATCTTCAAAGGTAGGTACTACGATGGCATTGTAGGTAAATTGATCATCATGATGGCGCATAGTTCGCATTGCATTAAGTAACTGATTCTCTGCATCAATTAATAAATCATCAACAATAAGCACTTCAAAATATGGCCGAGACCGGGAATTATTGGCCCCTTGAATGCTATTGGGGTTTTCATTTTCAGTTTCTAAATTAGCTTTTGGCTCAGTGGTAGATAATGATAAATCAATGTCTTTACGGCGGTAGGTGCCATTTTCTAAGAAGTAGTGAATTTGCGCGACGGAATGGCTCAAACCCACATAGTCTTTTTGTTCAAACTGAATCCATAAATAGCGGAAATTTTCTTTCGAAGGAAAAGCAGTATAATCCTCAATTGTTTCTAGTGATGTTAATGACAGTTCGACCGCTTTCTTTAAGCGGGTATGTCCTTTACTACTTCGACTACTCGTTGAAAGGTGAAAAGTATACTTTTTCAGTTTCACCCAGGTATCTTGCCGTTTATTGTTAAGCTGATGATAAAAGCCAATCATCTGTTGAGTTTTTTTATTTTTAATATTACTCATTTATATATATCCATTTCCCGTATTTATTCACATAAAAATCAAGGTTCACCATTAACCTAGCTCTTAATATACCCAGAAATATCGTATCTATTGCATTCCGTTATTTGTCTGATCAATAACCTTGAGTTATAGCTCAACTGAGACGGAATTTAGCCAAGGCGAGTGAATTGAATAAAGTTCGTTTGCCCACTATTTAAACAACACCTTTTCTGAATAATAAATAGATAAACTCAAAAGGCATGAGTGGTAACTACCTGGTATTATTGGGTTTGTTTTCTTCTGTGTTTGGTGTAGATAGGAGGTGGGAGTTTTTACGACTTAATATCACTATATTTTCTTTTGAAAATACTGGCTATAAATTCACCTGATTTTGTATGAGAAATCATTCAAGTTAACCTTAAGTTATGTACTAGTGATAAATGGCTATAGCTTGTTGTTTCATATTCTCAATAAAGTTTGATAGATTTCGGGGCACAACAAGAAATTGTTTGTTACCGACAGTGTTCCAACATTTCTTTCAAACATTGGTAAGTCTGATTTGCAGGCTTTCCATAAAATAATCACTAACTCTGGATACATTACTTATGACGCCATTTGGTATAGCTGGCATACAAATGAATTTGCAGCACGGTAACAATGTAGATGCCATTGAAGAAAAAATTAATCTATTGATGTGTTTGTATCCGTGGGTTGAGATGGTGATTGTCAGTGAACTCGCTGCTCACGGCCCTTTAGATAGTTTTGCTGAAACCATGCCAGGAATAACGGAAGAACGTTTTTGTGCCATGGCGAAAAAACATAATATATGGCTTATCCCGGGATCATTTTTTGAACTTAGAAATAACGCAATTTTTAATACCGCCCCTGTGATCAACCCTCAAGGGCATGTTATTGCGCGTCATCGAAAACTATTCCCATTTCGTCCTTTTGAGGAGGGAATCGAAGCGGGAGATGAGTTTGTTGTATTTGATGTGCCTGGTGCTGGTCGATTTGGTTTATGTATTTGTTATGACATGTGGTTTCCTGAGGTACTTAGAACACTTACCTCGATGGGCGCAGAAGTTATTTTACATCCTGTACTTACAGGGACTAATGACCGAGACATCGAATTAAACTTAGCGCGTAGTAGTGGTGCTCTTTTTCAAAGCTATATAGTTGATATTAATGGCTTAGGTGTAGGTGGAATCGGTCAATCATGTATTATCGACCCTGCAGGTCGAGTCGTATATCAAGCTGGTGCCACTGATGAGTTTTTAGTGACTGAACTTGATTTTGACAGTGTTCGACGCCAGCGTGAAGTGGGCTTACGTAACTTAGGTCAACCGCTTAAAAGTTTCCGCGATTCCAAAATAGATTTCACTGTTTATAACAAAACACCGGGAGAAAGCAGTTACTTAAACAGTCTAGGACCCTTACAAAAATCGACAAGACAGAGTAAAGCAATAAAAGCTACCGAGCCAGCCTTCATTGTTAATAAAGAGTTGGCTACTAAAGTGATTGTTGATACTGATATATCTGAGCCCTTTATTCATCACGGTAGTCAGTTAACGGGTGACCTTGGTATTAACTTAAGTACTGAACTAAGCATTGAACCTAGCACAGTTCTAAGCACAGATCTAAGTGCTGGTTTATCTAATGGCATGAATGCAACCCTTGCGATTTCTGAGTATACCGACTTAGCTATAGAGCCAGTTGTGGCTATTGCATCAATAGTAACAGAACAACATCTCCCATTAAATTTAAGCCATGATATAGCACAGCCAACTGATTTTTCTTGCGTGGACCAGTCTGTCATCGAACAGCCAAAGATAAAAACCGTCGATGAAAGTAATGAGCATGATTTAGAAAATCAAATGGCTCAGGAAAGTGAAGCTAACGCTATAAAAAATGATACTAGCACGGACAATGACAGCAGTAATAACAGTGACGAAAAATCAAGAGGCGAGAATTTGAAATGGTTAAAAGATGCTTCATCGCAGATTAAACAATACATAAAATCATGATTGAACAAACGCCTACTTTAGGCTTTTCATCACAACAAGAAAACTTTCTAGGTGAAAAATTAGCGTTAACTTATGCTAACACTTGGCCGGCTTATCATCGCTGGCTAAGTCGTGCGCCAGAACGTGTTACTGCAGAGGAAGGTAGAGAGAAAATACAACAATATATGCCTGAGTTAATCAGCACTTATGATGGTTTATGCCATGCCTTTGGAGCAGATGAGCAAACCTGTGCATTTTTGTGTTTATATAAACCACCTGTTTTTCGCTCTGGTTGTTCACAAGCAAGTAAAACCAGTCATGGTATTGAACTTGTGCGAAATTATGATTTTCCTTCACAATTATGTGACCGTTTATTACTGCATACTAATTGGAATGGCACTCGTGTTATTGCCATGACAGATTGTTTATGGGGCGTTATTGATGGCATGAATGAACATGGCTTAGCGGTTTCACTGGCTTATGGTGGTCGTCAAGTACATGGCGACGGGTTTGCCATTACGATTGTATTACGTTACATACTAGAATTTTGTAAAACCACAGAACAAGCAATTACTGTCTTAAAATATGTGCCTATTCATATGCCGTATAACGTCACCTTAGTTGATCGTCAAGGGATCAGTAAAACCGTTGTTATTTGTCCTGGAGAAAAAGTACAAGTTACTTCACTCGCCTTTGCCACCAATCACCAAGAGGGCAGTCCTATTGAGGATATTGATGCCATCGCCGACAGTTATACGCGAGCGCAGTATTTGTCAGCTCGTATTAATGATCCTAGAGAGGAAAAAAACTCTCTAGTTAATCTATTTCTTCAAACACCATTATTAAGAAAATCGAGCGATTGGCAAGGGTGGGGAACCTTATATACAGCTCGATATCAGCCATTACTTGGCGTTGTCGAATTACATTGGCCTGGTGGTCAAGTTTTACGACAAAGCTTTGATAATTTTATTGAGCGTGATATTAGTGTCAATTCACCAGCATACCTATAGTACTCATGTTATAGGTTGATCTAATGCCAAAGGTCATAAATTCAAAGTGACCTATTCAGTACAAAGGCTATTACAAGGGTCATGGTATTAACTATACACAGACAAAACATGACTTTTCAATTAGCTACGTAAACTAAATTTGCAATAATAGCAGTTCACAGTATCATTAGTGGCTATAAACAAACCCAGTAAAGAGCTAAATGAAGTGCCCACGAAAGAAGTAGCAGAAAGGATCTCCAAACACCTTAAGTCTGATGATGGCCGGATGATGCGTACTAAGGATAGCCACAATAAAATTGTCAGCGCTTTTTTAAGTTTGCTTAGGCAAGGAAATGTTAATCCTAGTGCAGATGATGTAGCCAAAGAAGCCAAGGTAGGTTTACGCACGGTATTTCGACGCTTTAAAGAAATGGAATTACTCTATCGGGAAGTTGCTACTGAAGTTCAAAATGCTTTTGGACCTGAAGCCTCAAAGCCTTGGTGTTCAACTATTTGGCAAGAGCAGCTTGAAGAGATGCTTGCCAGAAAAGCCGATATCTATGAACGAATGATGCCTTATAGTATTGCTGCACAATATCTTCGTCACAATTCGAGCTATTTAAAGGAATTTAATCGTCGCTGGTTAAGTATTGAACACGAAATAATATTGAGCATTTTACCTTTTAGTCCGGATGATGAACCTGAGTTGTTCAATGCTATAGAGGGTACGTTGAGTAATGACTCTTGGATTCAATACCGACAAAATCATCAGCTTTCTCCTGAGCAGAGCCATCACACTATGAAGGTAATATTGGAAGCTCTTATACAGTCATACTTAGCAAAACAAAGCACAAAATAAAACTGTAAAAGAAAACTATAGTGCACTTAGGTTAGCGCACTATAGTTCAAGATTTTTAAGGCGTTACCATATTATAGTTGCCATCAATTTTATCAAGTGATTTAAGAAAACTCATTAAGTCCAGTTTACTACCCTCAATGGTGAGTTCGTCACCAAATAAAGTTTCCTTGATACCCGCTTCACCAATAATCAAATCAATAAATAACAGATGAGTAATGTTAATAACGGTATCTGTTTTTTCTGACTGCGTATCTAGTTGCTCAGCTGCTTGGTATGGCTGATGCCTTAATACCGAATTATTGAGTGTTAACAAGTAGCTTTCATTAATATCGGTAAAATTAATTAACAGAGTAAAGTGCTTATCTCGGGCTTTTTCTGCATTCAAACTGACTGATAGTTTGGTGAAGAACTTGTCGACCGACATCGCTTTTAAAACCTGCTTAAGATCGTTCAATTGTTGAATCTTTGACGAGATACCATTGCGTAATTCATAAGCGCCGGACAAGTAAAAATCGCGCCACGGTGCTGATTCAGATAAATAACCCAGTTGATCATAAGTTTTCGCTAATAATGCTTTAGCTTGATTGTTTTGGGGCGCGGAAAATACCGCTTGATTTAATAGTTGTGCAATCCAGCGATATTCTTTCACCACCTCTTGTGTGTCTACTTGGTCAACCTTATCAAACAGAAGTTGCGCCTTTGCCACTACCTGGTCGACACCACCCATCATTTCAACATAACGTTGTGCGGTTTCTTGCTCTGGTAACGGATCAAGTGTGGCAGGATTACCGGTAAACCAACCCATGTAAAACTGATAAACCGCCTTAACGTTATGTTTTAAGGTGCCGTAATAACCACGGTTAGAGAAGGTTTTAGTTAATGATGGTGGTAACTCAATTAATTCTGCTATCTCGGTTGGCGTATATCCAGAATTTAATAAACGTACTGTTTGGTCATGAATATATTTGTAGGTATCACTTTGCACTTGTAAGAATGACTGAATATCATCCTGTCCCCATATTGGCCAGTGATGGCTGCCAAAATATAATTCAGCGTCTTTAAACTCGGTTTTTGCCTCTTCAATATACTGACTCCACTGAGCGGCGTTTCTTACCTTAGCGCCTCGTAAAGTATAAATATTATGCATGGTACGTGAAACTAACTCTGCACCAGCAAAGGCTTTTTGTTTCGGCAGATAAAAAGTAAATTCAGCGGGGGCTTCTGATTCAGGGGTATATTGAAATGAAAACGGCACGCCATCAATCGTTAGTGAGGTTACACTGTGATCAACTATTTCTGTTGGCGGCATTAAACCAAAAGTACCGAAGGCAGGGCTCTTTCCTAAGCCAGATCCGACATGGCCTCGCTCATTTTTTGGTAAAAACTGGCCGTACATAAAAGAGGCACGGCGTGACATAGCAATACCGGCAATAAGGTTTTCACTGGTCGCTTCTTCCATAAAGCCTTTTGGCGCAATAATGCGTAAGTTCGCTTTTTCAGCAGCAGAAAGATGTTTTAAAATACCATCAATACCGCCAAAATGGTCAATATGACTGTGAGTAAATAACACCGCTTTGATAGGCGCTTTACCTAAGTGTTTTTGGGCAAATAATAACGCCTTGCTGGCGGTTTCTTTAGACGTTAACGGGTCTACCAAAATCCAACCGATATCACCTTTAATAATGGTCATATTGGCTAAGTCGTAGTTTCTAACTTGATAAATATCATCGTGCAGTTTAAATAAGCCGTGGATGTTATTTATCGCTGCTTGTCGCCATAAACTTGGGTTTACGCTATCAGGGGCATTACCGGTTTTGCCATCAAAATTGATAAAATCATAGTCAGACATATTCCAGATGACTTTACCTGATTCTTTTTTGATAATTAAGTTATCTTCTTTGGCAATTAAACCTCTATTCGCTTGCTCAAAGTCTTTGTTATTGCCAAAAGGCAAGCTGTCAATAAGGGCTTTGTTTGCTGCCGTAGTGGCAGGCGTTGGCGCGGTGAATCCCTGTTCATTAGCACTTTCTTCATACGGTACCGGCTCTGAACATGACATTAATACTGAAACGGTAAATAAGCTGAAACAAAGCTTAGTTAGGTTACTATTCTTTTTAAACATGAATACCTCATTCTGGACTTGCCAGCTTTCATTAATACAGACCCCATTAATATAGGGTTTATTGATTTAAGTGAGCACACTCAACGGCTAAATCACCCATTTCACGAGCTAAAGCGATACTGGCCTGATTACGCAAAATTGAAATTTGTTTTTTATCCCACTCGGTTGCGACTGGGTGCTCATTTACAGAGTAACTGTGAGAACGAACTTGGTAACGTTGCGCCATACATATTGCATCCCTTGCCAGAAGACGATTATCGGTAGATTTATATCGGGCAATACCACCTCTAATGGGTTTTATCTTATCACCAAATATTCCTTTTGCGACTAAACGACGTGTGGGTGAACTACCAATAACAAAACCACCATCAGGTGCAATCATAGTTGCTGCGATAGACTCTTCATATCCTTCAACAAAGCTAATAACCTCGCCAGTATCCTTGTCTAACATGCCAAAGCCATTGGTTATCATTAATGGCATGTCGCCAACAAATGTAGGTGTTGCGCCTAAACTCACAGCAACACCATTGGCAGTAATGGCAGCAGTAAGCGCGTTAATGGTATTAAAACCCGGGTACATCTGAAAATTTGATGTCCAAACTATTTCACCACGGTTACCATGC
>Ga0209291_1000498_pt1 | contig 37794 bp, 18 predicted proteins | sample GOMGulsemesocosm_FD_184633 | JGI IMG/M metagenome (GOLD analysis project Ga0209291, IMG submission 184633) | Methane-oxidizing microbial communities from mesocosms in the Gulf of Mexico - GOM9B Gulf of Mexico (SPAdes) (version 2) | ecosystem: Environmental > Aquatic > Marine > Cold seeps...
TCAGTGAAGAAAATTATTTCCACAGCAGTATAAAAAGCCACAGTGCCTACTATTCACAACAAATTCACTTACCCTTAGTGAGAAGTCGTTTTATTAGTCAGAAAAAAGGTGAACAAATTGATTACCGTAGCAACCTAAATTTATTTTCTTATCAATTTAGAGTCGCACTTGAAACAGACATAAAACAAGCACTTCAAGAAGATGATGTTGATAGCTTCTATCAACATGCGCTTGAACTTGTTGAGCAAACACAAACGTTATTGAAAAAATTAAGGCGTTACACACCAGCAGATCAAAAACTGAGCTCGTACTTTGAAAATGTAGACAACTACTTAAGTTGGTACACCGAACAATCATTTTTGAATTTATTAGCCAATGGCCCGAAAAGTAGTGAACAAAGTGAGCAGCGTGACGTATTATTTTCATTGTGCCGACAAGAAAATCAATACCGTGAAACTCAACAATATAATTCAAAAATAACTTTAGGTGATCCTAATCGCATTACTAATAAAATGCGATTGTTACAGCGTTTAAGTGAATATGGAGTTGTATTTAAAAGAAAAACTAATGATTTAGATGCAAACTTAAGACGTTTAGTTAGAGGCAGTATTACCGCAATAATTATGGCATTTGTCATGTCTATTGTACTTAATGCACGATCGGCATTTACTGAAGTTACTTTAGTTTTGATTACTTTTCTTGGCGTTATTTATGGCATTCGAGAAATATTTAAAGATGATTTGACCCGTTATATTTGGCGAGCTATACAGCGTGGCCGACCTAAGTGGCAGCATATATTTACTGATAGTGTATCGAAAGATAAAATTTCGATACAAACCCTTTGGTTAGAATATATCAGTAAAAAACACTTACCTGACAACGTAGATAAGCATTTACAAAAGCGCCGCCAGCAAAATAAACAAGCCGCACATTTATTACATTTTCGTTGTAACTCTAGAGTTATTGCCAAAGCGTTTAAGCCCGGTTTTAAAGAAATTCAGCATCAAACTTTTTTTAACTTAACACCTTTTGTTCGCTTTATGAAAAAAGGCGAAGGGCGCCTATTTTCACTTGATGGCAGTAAAATATCTAATCAAGGTGTAGAGCGACGCTATCAAATTAATCTCGTTGTTGTGCAAGAATTCAACACAGACAATAAAAAAACTGAGCAGTACTTACAGCGCTTTAAAATAACGATGAATCGATCAAAAATTATCAATATTGAAGGAATGGAATCTGAGCAAAACTTTGAAGATTGCTAACAGCTCAAAAATAATGAGAGCAGTGTTTAGACAATGATGCTGGGTTATAGTCAACTTTATAAGCATCAAAAGCGATATAATCTAAAGTGAACAGTCTTGATTATGTCGCCGATGCTAACTAGGTTTTTTACTTTTTCAATATGTTCTTTGTCATTAAACCCCATCAATTATCATAGCCTTTTTTAGCTATTGCCGTTAAAGTTAAACAAACCCTTTATTGAATATTTAACAAATGCTTAAAAAGTTTTTTTTTCTATTTAGCCTCGTTGTTTTTATTTGTGCTTGTGAGCCAAATTCTGTAAAAGAAAATAAACAAAACATAGATGGTAATTCTATAAAGCAAGAAATGACTAAAGCAGAACGACCAAGTTTGAGAACTTGGCAGCAAATCAAAGCATCGGGTTTTATTATTGCTTTAAAATTAGACCGAGAAAATGAAGCGGCATTACCACGTACAGGCTCAACCAGTAATTATCATCGTCAATTGCTAACGTTATTTGCTCAAGAGCATAATTTGAAAGTCAAATGGCTAACGGTAAGTAATTTAAAAGAAATGTTTTTCCAGCTCGAGCAATTTAAAGCTGACATTATTCCTCGCCATTTAACTATTACTAAAAAACGAGGTGAACGATTTAATTTCACCTATCCAATACTACGCGATAAAGAAGTATTAATAGGACCTTTAAAAGCAAAGTCGCCTACCAAAGAAGAAAACATTTCAATTACTCTGCCTGCAGGTTCTGCCTATAGAGAAAGTATCGAAAAAGAGTTTCCTAACTGGACAATTAACACCTTAGAAGAATCTTTGAACTCTGAAGAGTTGGCGGATGAACTTGTTAAAGGTTCCTTTGATTATAGCGCTATTGATGGTTTTGCTTTTGATACCTTAAAGCAATACCGTGACGATATAAAAGTATTGTTAACATTGTCACCTGGTATTGATTTAGCTTGGATGGTCAATCTAAATAATCCAACACTGCTCGATAAACTTAATAGCTTTATTTCTGAGCACCACGTGATACAAATTGCTGAGCCCAACCGACAGTTCGACTTTAAAACATTACAGAAAAAAAAGCTGCCACTTCGGGTGATTACCCGTAATAGCCCTGAAACTTACTTTTTATGGCGTGGCGAATTGCTAGGGTTTGAATATGAATTAATGCGACGTTATGCCAGTTTACATAATCTAAAACTTGAGATGGTGGTGGCGGATTCATATGATGAAATGTTAACCATGCTAAAAGAAGGCCGAGGCGATATGATTGCTGCAGGACTATCAAGAACACAAGACCGATTAGTTAAAATTAAGCAACAAAAAATGCAATCGAGTATTCGCTATAACAGAGTCTCTGAGTTATTAGTTGCCCATAAAGAAAGCCCTACGATTAATCATTTATCTGATCTAAAAGGCAGAGTCATTACCTTACGGCGAACCAGTAGCTTCTGGCAAACAGCCCAGCAGTTGGTAAAAGAATATAAGGTTACTTTAGTTGCCGCCGATGAGTTATTAGCTACAGAAATACTTATTTCTCAAGTCGCGGATAAAACTATCGATTTAACCATAGCAGACAGTAATCTAGTTGCTATTGAGAAAAACTTTAGAGATGAAATAATTACCCCATTAAAGCTAAAAGATAACGTGCCTTATGCTTATGTGATCAGAAATAACAACCCACAACTACTCAGCAGTTTAAATGAGTTCATTCGTCAACATTATCGCAAAACATTTTACAATGTTGTTAAAAATAAATATTTTAAAAATGCAAGGAATCAAAACAAGTTAAGAGAGTCTCGTCTTCAAGTTGGTTCTGATTTATCTCCGTACGATAATATTATTAAAAACAATGTTAGTGAATACAACTTTGACTGGCGTTTAATTGTGTCACAAATGTATCAAGAAAGCCGTTTTGATCCTCTAGCTTCTAATTCAACGGGTGCCAAAGGTTTGATGCAAATGTTACCCCGTACAGCTAAAGAGTTAGGGGTAACTAACTTGACCGAGCCTGAACAAGCAATATCTTCCGGTATTCGTTACCTCAATTGGACTCGAGATAGGTTTTCTAAAGATTTACCCGTACAAGAACAAATATTCTTCTCTCTTGCCTCCTATAACGCTGGTTTTGGCCATGTTAAAGACGCGCAACGTTTGGCTAGACAATTAGGATTACGTGATGATAAATGGTTTAATCATGTTGAAAAGGCGATGTTATTACTGCAACAAAAAGAATACTATAAAAAAGCTCGATTTGGTTATGTGCGAGGCACTGAGCCGGTGAATTATGTTAGGGATATCCATCAAAGATATTTGAGTTATATTAGAATTACCCAGTAACTTTTTCTGCGGTTATTAATTATAGAAACGGACGGTAAAAAAAGTAAATAGCATAGTTTATTTGTTCTAAGTGGCATGAAGAATTCGATGCAACGAGGGTAAGTTTCCTGATCAAATACAGAAATAAAGTTAAGTCTTTTAAAATAGCAAATATTCCAACTCGTAAGATTTTTTTTGAGCAAAAACTTTGTTTCAGTCATTGATTGGTCAAAACGATAAGGCAGTATTATTTTTAATTGTTTATATGGTTTAATTTATAAGCAAATATTGATAATTGTAATTGTTCCTTCTTTATTAATTTAGAGTGAAGTTCTTCATGTAACAAAAAATATTCATGCAGTAATTGGTGGATTGAAACCGTTAAAAATATGAGTCCTATAACCTAAAGTAAAAAGCTCAGCTAAATCAATAGCTGAGCTTTGCTGTTTTCATCATAATGTAGAAATGATGTTTAGTTTATACTATTTTTTCATTTGCTTACGTAAACCAGCGGCAACAAGTAACAACAACATCCAAGCCATCGAACCACCCGAAGATTTCTTTTCATCTGAAGATTTAGCTGTTGGAGGATAAGTACAACTACCATCATCTTTATTGGCTGTACTATTATAGTTTGTTGCGGTTGAATCAGTACAACCTAATTCAATACCGTCTGAAACAACCATCAACATAAAGCTTGTTGAAGCACTATCTGTTGGTTGATTAACATCAGCAACAGTAACGGTTACTTCTGTTTCGCCATGGAAATTAGCATTAGGGGTAATGTCAAAAGTTGAACCATTTGCATGACTATTAATAACAGTAGTAAAACCTTCGCCAGCAACAGTAATGGTATTTGACGTATTATTATTGTCCATATATGCCACTTGAATGCCTGTTAATGTTTCATTCTCATCCGTTGTTTGATCTCCAATATCAAATAAAGTGATATTGCTTTGAACACTCAAGATTTTTATGAATGATGCATTATCAGCACCTTCAATGTCAGCTTCAACCTTGATATTAAAGTCTTGGCCGATTGAATTAACTTCAACCTTTACAGCAAAACTGATATCGAATGCAGATACTTCAGGACCAGAATAATCAAAACATACTTTCATATCGTCTTGTAAGAACTGGTCTAACTTTCCGTAACCGTTATAGTCAGGGTTTGCGCTTTGTCTGTGGAAACCACCCCATGCCTTATTACCAACAATCGGGGTAGAGAAACCAATAACACCAGCGATAGATGAATTTTCAAGACTTAAATCCACTTGAATTTGAGAGCCGTTACCGGTGTAATTACTGAAGTTCAAGTTTTCGTATGCATAAACCATTTCGAATGCACCCTCTGCAGAGCTATAGTCTCGTGCAATAATTACTTGTGCATCAACTTTAGATTCAGAAGCTTCATTTGGAGTCCAAGGTGTTCCTGGAGGACAACCTCTAAAACCACATAAAGGACTGTTTTGTTCAACATGTTGCATGTTGTCCCACTCGACAATAACGTGAGAGCCAACATTGTTTTCGTCAACTAATTGTACAAAAGTAATACCTGAAACGCCGTCACCATTATCATCTAATGAATAAGGTGCGCCAAAGTTCATACCTTGTGCGCCAAAGCCAGCCGCTCCATGCCAAAATACACCTATGTTAGCAAGATAGAATGGGTTGTATTCATCACTATAGGCTACAGTTGCAGCGCCAAAGGTACCATGCCATCTACCTTGCATTTCAATCATGCCATTACTATGAACATATAAACTGCTTGTTTTAGCCGTTTCTGTTACATCAGTGCCGTAGAGGCTGTATTTTTCACCATCGCCAGAACGAGTATCCTGGTAAATTTCGTTAAGCGTTACTTGCAAAGGCGCATCAGAATTAGATGACGGTGCACTCGGTATCGGTTCAAAACCATATTCGTTCAAGTCAACGTAGCTACCGTCACCTACAGGTGTTTGACACATGGGATCATTTATTGAGTTAGTAATAATATACTGACGTTCTTGATCACGAGTATCCGGTTGAATACCAGTAATCGTGAAGTTATTACCTTCAATGGTCACTTCTGCATCAACAAAACGGTTATCTGCTAATCTTACGCTATCAGCAATAAGTGTTAAGCCTTCAGGGACTTCACCGGTAATAGTAAAGTTACGATCCATACCTGTTTGGTTAGGGATAACAGATAATGAGTAATCAATAGAATTATTAACTCTCGATTTTTCAATGCTTTCCGCCATAGATATTTCATTACCTGCGCGGGTAAAGCTTGTTGAAATAAGACCAATATTACTTGGGTTATTGCTATCAGTACCAAACTCCACTGCAGAGTAAAATTTATCACCTTGCATCAATATGTTGTCTGTTAGTGTTACTGATATAGCTGATAATGCATCGATTTCACTTGAAGCAGGTGCTTGGATGCTGATGTTTTCAGCAACGTTACTTGATACAACTGCTGTTGCAATAGTGTGTTTGAATGTAGCAGGGCCCATGTCTTGTGCGAAGTTCTTATCAACGTTATGTTCTTGGAACACAACCCAATAATCACCTGCATCAGGATTTGGAATATTACACCAATCTTTTATTTCATATGAACTCAATATTGATTTACAAATAACTTCTTCATCATATTGAACCATACCGTCGTTATTAGCATCAATACCTAAGTAAATACCAACATTACCAATAGGAGCTGTTTTTTCATTACCATCGATAGGCATGCCATGCTCAAGCACTTCTGCAATAAAACGCTTAGAGTTTTCAGGAACTTGTACCCATTCAACATGCACTAAACTGGTATCTTGTGCTACTTCAAACAAGTTAGCACCACTGCCTGTTGCGCGCTCAATCAACTCGATTTCTTTGATATTGGCTTTAGTTGCTTGGTAAGCGGTAACCGTTAATTCAGGCGCATCACCTAAAGATAAATCTTTAATACTATGAGTTGAAGTATTACTGTGCACAGTAAAATCAACTGTTTCAGGTAGTGAACCACTATCGAGTTGCATTTCAATATTCATTTGAGCCATAGGCACAGTTTCATTTTCATGCGTTAACTGTATTTTACCCATAACGGTTGCACCACGTGGGCTTGCATGAACGCTACGAGAATCTAACCAAGAACCTGTAATGATCAAACGTTGAGTTTCACCAGCTTCAAGGGTAAACGCTGCTGGTGAAACCTCAACTTTTACGCTGTATTCGTCTGTGATACTTTCTACATTCCAAGTACCATCAACTGTTGCTGTTACTTCACGTACCCAAGAACATGATTGGTAACACTGTGAATCAACCATATTTGGTGTATTCAATGCACCTAAGTTGCCACCTTGAGTTGGATTCGCAGTCGTGTAGTTTTCAACAGGAACGTGCATGACCAAACCAGAATTGATGGCTTTATCAACTTGCGCAATACCAGAGCCATAGAACCAGCTATTCATACCGGCGTCACGACCAAACTTATCAGTAATGTTGTCATTTGCTGTTAATTGCATTGCCGACATAACTTCTGACGGTGTCCAATCAGGATGGGCTTGTTTGATAAGTGCTAAAGCACCTGCAATATGAGGACCTGACATTGAGGTACCGCTGATAGAAATCATATCAGTGGCGCTAGGGTAATTTGTGAAAGGCTGATCATCAGAATAGGCGGAATAAATATCACTACCAGGTGCAGCAATACTTGGCGCCGTAGCTTCACGGTACTCAGGGTAATAAGCGTGACCTATTGAACTAAACGATGAAATAGCATCAACATAATTGGCGTTATTTTTTACTTCTGTTTCTGTTGCGGGAATGGTTGCTACATGACCCGTACCTTCATTAAGCCAAGTGACCATGTGTTGAGCATCATACTTATCCATTTGCATGGTTGGAAGGATATGTGGAAGTGTTCCATAGAAGTCTTGGCTTGAATCGTTGGTGTTATAAATAATAGTAGCGCTTGCGCCACCAGCAGCAACATTAGCTGATTTATCAATGAGTGAATTTATTCCTCGTTCACACATAACAATTTCGCCATTAGCGAAAGTTCCAGCAGCAAATTCGTCTTCACATAAAGCATCACCGAAATTTTCAGCTAAAACAATTGATGCTGTAATTTCATTTGTTACTATGCCTCTGATATCTGTTCTATAGCTTGCAGGGATTGCTGTACCGCTATATGATAACTCTTCTAATTGTGCCGTTTGATCAACAATAAAAGTACGACCATGTTGTGTTGAAGCTACTGATAATAACCAAGGTGAAACATGGCTTACACTCTGAAAAACACCAGAGTTACCTGAAGAAGCCGCTACGTTTATACCCGATTCATGAGCAGCTAAAAAAGCAAGTTCTACTGGGTCTTCATGTGGAAACATACCACCAGAAATGGAATAGTTTAGAACATCTACGCCATCTAAAATAGCTTGTTCAATGGCTGCAACACTCGCAACCGAAGGGCAACCTCGGTATTTATCGTTGCCACCAATACCTGGGTAACAAACTTGATAAGAAATAACATTAGCGTGTGGTGCAATACCAGACATGCTTTCAATAGTGTGACCTGTTTCAATACCTGAATGGTTATTTGCCATTGCAGGTAACTTGTAAGGAACATTCTTTAAAACATTACCTGCAGAGATACTGGCTGTATGGGAACCGTGACCTTGGAAATCTTCACCTATGGCATCTCGCATTTCGATAAAATCTGGATCGCTATAAGCATCGGTGATTACGTCATGCGACCAAATACCAATAAGCTTGTCGTTACATAAATTTTCTTGCCCATCAAGTGTACAGTCGTGAAGGAAGTTACCTTCTCCTAACGGGTTTTGTACGGTATAGCCGTCTCCGCCAACTTTTGCAAAAGAGGGGTGATCGCTATTGATACCAGTATCAATAACACCAATCAACATTCCTTCACCTTTTAAACCATTTTCAGCATGAGCAAAGCTAGTGTCAGCCCAAACTGCAGGAGTGTTGGTACGTTCAGGAGCAACATCCATTAAAAGATCATGATTGACCGAACGAGAAATAAAAGCAACTTCGTGAATAGTGGCAAGTTGTTCAGCTTCATCTTGCGTTAATGTTGCAGCAACGGCATTTAAAGCAATTTGGAAATCATCTTGAACGATAACCTTTACACCAACTTTAGTTGCTTGTGCGACAAAGTTGTTTTGTTTAGTTTTTATTTTAGCAACATAAGCTGAAATCGTTGGATCGTCACGTAAATTTGATGAACGAGCGCCTAATGTAGATTTTGAAAAAAGTGCTTTTGTAGCGCCATTTCCTTGTGAGTCACCTTCATACAAAGAAGCTGGTGCATCTTTAAAGCGGATAATGTAAGTATGTTCACCGGTAATATCATCTTCACGGACAAACTTACGTTTTGGTGATAGTTGAACATTAAGACCATTACCTTCAAGTAACGAACTACTATCTTGCTCAAGCGCATGCGACATTCTTGCCTGAACAGCACTATTGCTCAATTCTATTTTACTAAGGGAATAGTTTTTCCCTTTAGTCTCTGTAGCGCTTGCCGCCGATGCTGCATATATTGCAGCACTGACAAATAACACTGCTTTTCTAAGTTTCATTAAAGTTCTCTCCAAAAATGTTTATAATTTTTATGCTTTATAATTTAGCGCTATAATATATAAGCTAAATGACATTTGAGGAGTTAGTACAATTCGGTAGGGTTTTGTACAGAGGGAATCCAGTTCATTTTTCATTATACTTTTGTAGGGTTTTGTACGTAACTATTAACTGGAAGGGGTAATTTTGTTATGGTTGAGGCAATCCATCTTAATCTGTTTTATAAAGTCTTGTTGTTTAAATCATGAAGTTATTTTATGTTTTTCTGCTATTCCTATCTATTAGCTTTTCTTGTAGTTCAGCTGAAAAAGTTGAAATTGAAGAGTGGAACTTTGAAATTTTTGTTGGCGAAGGCAAAGTTGAAAACCCACTGATTAAATTAGATGATCTAAAGGTAAAAGTTTTTCCTTCATTTCACTTTTATGATGAAAAATTTTTTATCGATAATACAACTATTGGATATAATTTACTCGAAGACGAGCAGCTACTTATCGATGTTGTTGGAGCTGTTAATGAAGATGGCTTGTTTTTTAATTTTGACAAACACCAAGGGTATAGTTTAGTAAATATCCTTGGTTTTAGGCCAAATGTCGGTGGTGGAAAAGACATAGATATTAGTGGTTTTGAACCTATTAAAAGAGACATTTCCTATCTCGCCGGTATCAATATGACTTTTATGACAGATTATTTTAGCAGTCAAGTGGCTCTGCTAAATGATGTCACGGGGGTACATGATGGGAATGAATTAAGGGTTAGTATTTCAAAAAACTTTATTTTACCTTGGTTTGCGCTATTCATAGAATTTGGTCAAGTGAAAAAAAGCAAAAAACTTGTCCATTATTATTATAAATTTAAACCTCAAGAGTTATCTTTTTTAAGAGATAAATATGAAGCTAAGGAAGCAAGTAATCGCTATTACAAAGTACAACTTGACGTACCAATAAGTGAGTCGTTTACATTTGTCGGCTTAGTTAAACATACGAGAATAGCTGATGAAATAACAGATAGCTTCTTAGTTGATAAATCAAGTTATACATCGAGTTTCATTGGAATAAGGTATTCATTCTAATGTTAATGGTGAATAAAGGATTATTGTTCTCTTTGGTATTGATGTCTTTTGTAAATAGCTTTGCTTTACTAGCTAATGAAAATCATAATGCCGAACCACTATTCACCGTTCGTCCAGCTACTTGTGTGTTAACCCTTAAAAAGAGCCATTGTCAGCAAGAAATTGTTTTTGAATTCAAGCAACGACCTGCTAATTCTATTTGTATTTCAATCGTTAATAAAATTAACTCTAAAAAATGTTACCCAATAAACGATAGATCTACTTTCAGTTATAATATTAAAACCAAAAAATCTGTTTTATTAGTGATAGAAGACGGTTCGTCTCAGCAAGTTTTAGGGCGTGCTGAATTTAAGATTACTGAATATCAACCTCTAAGAAAACGCCGGCGTTTTAGTTGGGGACTCTTATAAATGGCCTTTATTTAATTATTTTGATGAGATTTTAATTATGGATAAAACGTCACCTTGTAAAATACTGTTAATTGAAGATGATTTGCCGCTAGCCAGTTTAATCTGTCAATATTTACAGCAAAATCATTGTGATATTTTTCATGTTTCTACCGGAGAAGAAACAGCTAAATTTAATAATTTAGCTCAGTTTGATATCGTTATTTGTGATGTGATGTTACCTGATATTACTGGATTTGAACTGTTTAAATTGCTAAAAGCTAAGTCACAATGTCCTATTTTATTCTTAACCGCATTAGATGAAAGTAAAGATCAAATTTTTGGTCTAGAGTTAGGTGCGGCTGACTATATAGTGAAGCCAATTGATCCAAAAGTATTATTAGCACGTATCAAGATGCATTTACGTAAGCCTTTGAGAGTTTTATTAGATAAAAAAATTATTATTAATGACTTGATTTTTGATGGGAATTTAAAACAAATTCAGCACATGGATACTCTTATCCCCTTTACTATACAGGAGTTTGAAGTGCTGTATATTTTAGCGCAACATCATCTAGAAATTGTACCGCGCGAACATTTATTTAAACAAGTGATTGGTCGAGAATATAATGGGTTAGACAGGGCTATAGATTTAATTATTAGTCGCTTAAGAAAAAGGCTGGATGAATTACAGTTAAACTTTATCATCATACGTTCAATTAGAAATAAAGGTTATTTATTTAATTGTAATAACTAATCGCTAGTATCCTCTTATTTTAATCATTGGCTGGAAGAAGGAATGAAATCTCAATTTGCTCGTTTATACATTTTAATAATATTGATAACTACCTTAGTTATTTTTTCATTTAGTGAAATTTATTCTAGTTTTTTTCAAGCTCATACAAGTTACCAAGTAGATATTTCTCAGTTAATGCCACTTGAGCATGAAAATTTTGAAAGCCAAGTAAAACTTGTTGAAGTTGACCCTAAGTCAATCGCCCTACCTGAAGAATTAAATTTAATACTCAATAAAGGACAAGTTATTAAGTTGGGCGACGGACAAGGAAAAGAATTTTATTATCGTTTGAGTAGTAACCGAGGTTTGTATCAATATGGTCCATTTGAATCTCCTAGTGTACAAAGAAATGATAACGAATTTTATTTCGTTTTATTATTTTACTCTGCTTTAGCATTAATGATATTGACTTTCATTTGGCCTTTATTTAGGGATCTTGATACTTTACAAGCAAAAGCACTTGTCTTTGGGAATAAGCTACAGCCCATTAAAAGCGACATTCCCACAAGCTCTAGTATTCATCCATTAGCAAACACTTTTGATAAAATGTCCCATCAAATTGTTGAAACAATGCAAATGCACCAAGATTTGTCTAGAACCATAGCTCATGAAATTCGGACACCGTTATCTCGTATGAAATTTGTAACTGAGTTAATCAGTGAAAACATTTCAGAACAACATCAGCATCGTTTGAAAACTGATGTTGAGGAAATTCAGTTGTTGATGGTGGAGTACTTATCTTTTGAGAGGTTAGAGCATGAACATTGTTCAATGGAAAAAAAACAAGTTGATGTTGTCGGTTTTATCCAAGAGTTGAAGGAAAAATATATTTATCAGCAATCAGATATTATGATTAACTTTGAATCTAAGGTTAATCAGGCCTATTTTAATGAAAAGTCCATGACAAGAGCATTGGAAAATTTAATCAATAATGCGTTGTGTCATGCTAGAACCGTGATTCATGTTAGTTTTGAAATACTTGAGAATCAATGCGTTGTAATTGTGACTGATGATGGGAGTGGGGTTGGTAAAGAAGCTAAGAAGCTTATTCAACCTTTTATCCGTCAAGCAGAAAAAGGTGAACTTGATAAAGGCTTCGGGCTTGGTTTGTATATTGTCAGAAAAATACTTATTTGGCATCAAGGAAACTTGACTCTAGACAATTGCGCGTTATTACATGGCGCGAGAGTAAGACTGACTTGGCCAAATGAAGCTTAATATAGTGGTGACTATCAAAGATGGTCTGTGTTGAGTTTCGCTTGTTAAAAAACAATATATTGGTTATTAATTACGTGAAGCGTGAGCTTAATTGTTAACTCTTGCTTCATATGACTTATCTTTTTAAATTCAGCTTCCCAGCCCTTGTATTTTTCTATAGGGTTGTCAAAAAAACTCTTATTAATGTGATAAGTCTATCTATTTTTCAAAACTTAACGCCAGAGATTTCTTCTTCAAACATAGTGGTGATAACATGGCTTTAGTGTTGCTCAATCATTGCGGTACTAATGCCATATTGATTAGCTGATATGTCGTTAATTATATCCAACGTAGTAATTACCTGCTATTTACTTCATCTGATGCGCTAGTGGGGGACATAATTGTTAAGTGAAAATCTAAATATTGGTGGACAGTTTAATTTAGCCGCTACATATTAATTATTGAAATTCCAATATAAAAATTTGAAGAAAATCCCTCTAATTGATACGGAAAAACACAGCTAAATATATAACAAATTATAGTGGTGTTTAAGACCATCTAAATATATAACTTCAGCCCTATAGAGTTCCAAATCTAAATATAACTTTGATTTATATTATTAGAATACAAAAAAAGCTCCTCAAAACATGATGGTTTTAAGGAGCTTTTACTCGTTAACATAAAGTATGAAAATGATTAAGTTTTAGTCTTCCGTTAACAGTGCCACTTCACCAAGTTGTACCAATCGGCCGTCATCTGCGTTTGGAATATCTTGTTCGTTTGAAAATATAACACGGTAAAAAGAGTAAGCTACGGTGTTATCAACGTCGTAAATATAGGTTGTTATGCGTGGGAGCTCGCCTGCAGGATAACTATCTACATCAAGTTCAGTCCATGCTTCACCATCAGCCGATCCTTGTACAATCCATGATGTTGGATCTCTAGATGGGTTATCATTGCCTGTTGTTATACTGTATTTATTAAGCACAATCGCTGTTGGCAAGGTATAAATCACATCGATAGTTGATACGACAGGCAAAGGGTCAAACTCTGCAAAACTATCTATATAAGTGTAGTACCACCATGGGGCATCAATAATACCAACAAACTTCTTATTGATATTATTATCATTTACATTGTTGATACCGTCACCCCAAGCGCCAATATGTGCCGCAGGTGTTGATGCTATCACATTATCATCAACTGCAAAGTTACGGTGTCCGTCAACAGGAGTCGGAAATGGTGGTAGTAAACCAAGCGTAACTTCTTGATATTTATGATAAGCATTCCAAGCATCGTTTACGCCATAATTTTCACCAAATATATTTTTGAAAGCTTCATCCCAACTCCACTCTTCAAGCAAGCCAGACTGCTTATTGAATTCTTTCATGAAGTTAAAAGATAAGTTCCCGTTCTGAAGCCACTCAAGGAAGTAGGCTGTTTGGCCATAGGCGTCTTCTGTCCACGTTTCAACATACTTTTGGTTTCCACGGTTACTTTCGTGAAAACCTGCATTAATACGAACCAAATTGGCCATGCCTTCAGTAAAGGCGTGATTTTCATTACCTGCACTGTAAGTACCTTCTGGTGCATTGGCATAACCATGAGTAAGCTCATGCCATAATACACCTTTCACTTCTTCTTTAAGTGCAGCATCACTCTGATTTGCAGATGACAAAATATGTTTAAGATCAAACCATAAAACCATATCTTTTTGACTGCCGCCTTTTGCAGCAGGGAAGTCGTAGCTGCCTGTGGTAAATGTTAACGTCTCAAAAATGTTAATTTCAGTTACATTGTCATAAAGCTGCTTTGCGACACCTAAAGATACTTCATGAATAATCGCTTCTAAATCAGGCATGATAGTATCTAAAGCAAGTTGTCCTGCAACTAATTCAGCTTTTTTAGCTGCTGCATCAACTGGATCTTCCGCGGCTGCTACTTCTTCATCCGTTGGAATTTCTTGAACGAAGGTTACCGTTGGTTTTGGAAAACCTTCCCAAGGTTGTGCATCGTTCCAAACTTTTATATACCCCTCTTTTACTAACGTCTTTTCGCCTTTATCATTTGACGCAGTTAACGTGACCGTTTTGCGGCCTAATGAAGCATAACGTACAAGAGGGTTTTTTTCTGTACTTGTCTCTGGTGTGCCACCTTCAAATGTCCAAAGCCAACTAGTAGGGTTTACCAGTGATTCATCATGAAAGATAACCATTTCATCAATTTGAGGTGTCATCGTTGTTGCACTAAACATAGTCAGGGGTGACTCTGCAATGGCCATTAATTCTACTTCAGCCACTTGAAAAAGTGCGCCTCCCGCAGCATTAGCGAAAGCAAACTTAAACTGAGTATATTTTTCACCACCTTCAGGCAGGGGATATTCATTGGTTTGTGCACGGTCTGCAAACACTTGGCCATTTTGATTATCAATTTCTACCCATGTAGTTCCATCATTTGAACCTTCAAGCACCCAACTTGCAGGGTCACGTTCAGCTGCATCATTGGCAGATGTTATGTTGTAACTTGAAAGCGCTTGTTCTACTGGAGTTGTAATAATAACGGTTACAGTACTTGAAAATGATAGGAATTTTGAACCTTTATTACCATCAATAAGGTTACCTATAGCTTCACCTGCGGGTGAATCCACTGAGTCTGGTGATACAGCAACTGTTCCTGTATCTTCAGTAACATTACGATATGACGCAGATCCCGTATCTCCTTGCGTTTCTTCTACAGAATCTACATTAGAAGTGAACCCAGAACCGTCATCGAGACAACCACTAAGTGTCGACGCTAAACAAAATGCTATTGCTGATAGTTGAAATTTATTCATTGTATTTACCTTTTAAACTTGTTTAAAGCTAGCTCGCAATGTCGCTTTAATAGATATTAACGAGCCGTATTTAATTAAAATGCGTATGTGTATTTCAAGTTGAATTGACGACCTAATGAATCATATGCGCCACCGCGGAAGAACAAACCGCCACCAAATGTTTCATCTTGAGGGGGCATAGCATTAAGTAAATTAGTGATACCGAAAACAGCACGGTTATCTTCATCAAATTGAAGACCAACTGTTAGGTTATAACGTATCCATGCAGGCAGTTTTTTCCGTTCTCCATAAGGAGCATTGTTCCACAACTCGCCTTTATAGTTGGCCAAAAGTGAAATCGCGGTACTATCGTTTTGCCAAGTAATTGATGCATTACCCATGGTTCTGAAGTCCATGTTATCCTGGCTATCGATTAAATCTTCCAGTGGATCTTCAGGACGTAATTTTTCTCTTTTAGTTAACGTACGCGTAATATCAAGGTTGTAATAGATGTCGGCATTTTTAAGTTCAATTGTTCCTTTTACGCCAAAGTCGATACCAGAGTCTCTTCTTTCTGCTGCATTGATATATCCTCCAGTGACGGTGTGAATGGCATAAGGGTCGCCAGTTATCGCATTACCCAGTCTGTCTATACCTTTGCCATTGGCATCATAGCGGTCAATTCTATCAGCCATGTTTTGACACTTAGCTGAGCCACTGTCGAATTTCCCAGTGTTACAGTCATAATCAATACTCATGATGTATCCAGCACCTAAGTTTTGAATTTTATCGCTAATATTTATACTGTAATAATCTATATTGAAAGATAAGAACTCACTGTATTCATAGACAATACCAGCTGTTAAAGTTTCCCCTGTTTCTTCACCTAACGTAAGATCCCCTGTTTGAACCGTTTCAAAATTTGCCTCTAAACCCGGTATATCTGGATTGCTCGTTAAATCTGCATTTACACATGTTGTAGCTAAGGCTTCAGTGTCATAACCGGAAGCTGTTCCTCCTCCATCTACTGTTTTACATGCGTCAGCAATAAGGCGATCACTACCTCCTCCATATCCACCGCTAAACCCTTTAAATAGGGCAGGCATATCAGGACCACGAAATGTGGTGCCGTATGCAGTACGAAGTACTAAGTTTTCTATTGGACGGTATGTCGTACCAATTTGATAAGTCAAAGCACCTCCAACGTTTGATTCGTCGTCGTAAAAGTCATACCTAAAAGCAGCCTCTACATCGAGGTTTTCGAGAACGGGGATTAAAAACTCTGAAGCTGCAGCGTATCGATTACGACTACCCGAAGTAACAACGCCTGTAATACCTGAAAATGTTTTGTTTAGAATACGTTCATCAGGAATTGCCTCTGTCCCTTCTTCCATGACCTCTAAGTAAGCAGAGAATGCAACTGGACCTGCTGGCAAATCAAATAAATCGCCTGTAATATCTGCAGTTAAAGTATTGTTGTATGATTCTCCGTTGTATATAGCCCAATCAGCCATAGACATGACACCCGCTTCATCTAATGGACCAAACCATTTTGCATAGTTAGGGCGGTATACTGGAAATTCATCATCTCCAACCATGTGAGTTCCTAACTGTTCTCCTCTGATACTTGCCAATCCTGCAACCGTTGGTTGTATGTATTGGTCATGAAAATCGTAGTTTGAACGAGCAAAGCCGACTGAATAGTCATAATCTCCAATTGTCCCTTGTATACCAAAGTTAAAAGAATATGACTTATCTTCATAAGTGCGACCATAACCATCATCTGTATACTCAGTATCAAGTACTTTACGCCACATATCTTTAACTACGCCGCCGAAACCACCATCTTTATTGGGTAAGTCTGGATCATAAAAATCTGTACCATCGTAAAATAATGAGCCCCTAACACCTTTCTTTTCTTGGTCAATATAAAATGCATTGGCAAAAATCGAGTGGTTATTATTTAAGTGATACTCACTATTAAGGTAGACACTTGCTGTTTCATTCTTATTAATCATTTGTTTGAAGCCTTGCTCATCCCAGCCACAGCTCCAACCCGTGTTTGAACGACCAATATAATGTAAAACAGCCTCTTGGTGTTTCTCTGCGCCAGTATTACAATAGGCATCCGAATAAGCATTTACTGTCGGACCATCGTTAGTTCTAACAGTGATAGATCGGTTAAGTTCATAGTTAGCATTAGGATTTGGATTATCCCAAGCACTATCATGGAAAGGTCTATCTGAAGACATCAAACCATCATTTGATTTATATTCAACGGCATAATCTAATGTAAAATCACCTTCTTGAAGACCGCCGACAAAGCTCATTGATTTTCTTTTATTACTGCCATGAGTATCGACCCCACCATCGAATTCTAAATAGTTACCTTGAATTCCTTTTTTAGTAATAATGTTAATAACTCCACCCATAGCCTCTGAGCCATAGATAGCGGAAGCACCACCTGTTTGAATATCAATTCGTGCTACCATAGCTGTAGGAATCATATCCAAATTAACAAAACTTGTTTGTCCACCCATTGGCATTGGGTAATAAGCTAATCGCTTACCATTAATTAATACTAACGTGTACTCAGCACCTAAACCTCGTAAGTTTACTTCTCTTGCGCCAGGAGTGTATGAGCCTGTTTCAGCTTCGCCGAGTATTGAACCATTAGCGGCTGTAGAATTAGCTAATGCTTCATAAACATTGTTAAAACCATGCTTAACCATGTCATCAGCTGTAATACTTTTTATCAGTGTAACCCCTTCTAAATCCACGCGTTTAATGCGAGAGCCGGTTACTTGTACTCTTTCTATTTTTTTTGCTGTTTCTTCCTTAGTATCTTCCACAGTTTCAGCATAGGTTTGCGGAAGAAATAATGTACCGACGATTAGTGCGATTTTCGTTAAAGGAAAATCTTTTCGTTCTTTATTTATAATTTCCATTGGAAATCCTTTAGTTGTATATGAATTCTTTAATCGAGTTAATAGCTCAATGTTTCAAAAACCAAAAGCAGGATTTCTCAATTTATAGTAAAAAAACTATTTTTTGGAACGTTCCTACTGGTTGGTTTTTACACTACATTAGTTTTTTTTAAAATTCAACGAAATAAATTAATTTTATAAAAAATATTTTTTACAAAGGCTTGGGTGCAGTGTAAGTTACTGTTTTTAAGGTGGAAGTTGGTTGTTTTTTTTTGAGGTTTTGTACTGTTTTTTAGAATAAACGAGGAGGCAGCTCGAAATATTGCTCACAATTATCCTTAGACTTTTTACAGTTGGATAGTCATGAAACATTTCGAGCTTAGAACGACTAATATGTTTGTATTAAATTATTCTTTATAAAAGCTATTGTACTCCTCCATGGTTGGAAGTGATGGGAAAGCACCTAGTTTAGTGCATGTAAGAGCGCCGTATTCTGTGGCAAAACATACTAATTCCCTTATGAATTGTGCATTTGACGTCAAGTTTATCAGGTTATCATTGGCTTCAAGTTCAACGCTCAACCTAAATAACAAAGCACCAACAAAAGCATCTCCTGCTGCAGTAGTATCTGCAACGACTACATGAGGAATATTGACCTGTCCAGATACAGTAGTTCCATAATAAGCAATGGGATTTGGACCGTTACTTATTACAACGAGTTTTACACCTAATGATAAACATTTGAAAGAAAACGCGATCTGTTCAAATGACGGAGTTCGCGTGTTTATATCTTGATCAGTAAATGAGGTTAAAAACTTTATTTCATCTTGAGAAAATCGATGTTTATTTTGACTTATTAACGCTTGAATCTTTGGCTCTTGTAAGTAAGAATGTGTTGGGTCTTGGGCAATTAAATAATCCATCTCTTCTTTGGAAAGCTTGATTACGTCACTATGTTCAATACATTTCCAAATTCGAATGTTAGTGAATTCAGTGTCTTGCCACAAATTCAACCTTAGATTGATGTCAAAACTTCGTAAACAATTTTCTATTTCTGCTAACTTTAAACCTGCCAAGGTGGTGTTATAAATAGCGTCTTCGGTAAGGCTATTCGAGCAGATGTGAAAAATACTAGCTTGTCGAAAAGCCTCTACTTTAAAGTCCTGCTCTGTAAATAATAGATCTGCGGCAGGCGGGCGATAAAAACTAAAACTTCGTTCACCAACATCGTCTAGAGATACAAACGCCAAGCCTGTTTTTGCTTTTGATGTTTGCTTACAATAACGAGTGTCTACTTGCTCTGCTGTTAACGACTTTAGTAAGTAGTCGCCAAACATGTCCTTACCTAGCATACCGCAAAAGTGGCTTTGTCCACCTAGTTTAGAAAAAGCTACCGCTACATTTGCAGGAGCGCCGCCAGGAAATTTGATAAATTTTTCAGGCTCACCACCCTCTGATAAAAAATCAATCAAGGCTTCGCCAAAAGCTAATAAACTCATGAGCTTGTCTCGGCTAAACGTCGGCCTCGTAGTACTTCGTAACAAGCCCCCATCGTATGATAATCGGTTTTACCAGCAGGGCTTTTTTCATTATCGTATTTGCTATTGTCTTTTTTCAGGATGCGATACCAAGCACCGTGTTTATGATCGACCATATGTGTCCAGGCATAATCCCAAATTTTATTATACCAATCCCAGTATTTATCATTGTTCGTTGCTAATGCTAATAAAGCTGCAGCGGCAAAGCTTTCAGCTTGAACCCAAAAATATTTATCATCATCACAAACACCGCCCTCAGGTGATAAACTATAATAAATGCCTCCATCTATACTGTCCCACGCGTTTTCCACAGCGGTATTGAATAGAAATTCAGCGCGTTCTATCATCCAGTTTTCAGGCTGATGACGATAAAGTATTAATAACAACTTAGACCATTCTGTGAAATGACCTGGTTGATAACCCCAAGGTCTGAACAAATGCTTCGGATCATTTAAATTATAATCCCAATCTATTTGCCAGTCTTGATTGTAATGCTCCCAAATGAGGCCTTTTGCTTGTTCGGCTTGTCGGATGCATATATTACTCGCTAGGGTATAAGCACGTCGAAGATATTTGTCAGTATGTGTCGCTTCGTAGGCCATTAACATTGCCTCGCACATATGCATATTGGAATTTTGCCCACGATAATCTGAGGTTTGAGTGAAACTTCCATCATACTCTTCTTTGTAGAGCTGATACTTGTCATCCCAGAAATGCTTCTCTAATAACTGCCATGTTTCTTCGATACCTTCTGATGCAGAGAGCACACCTGCTTTTAATGCAACGGCATTGGTTAGTAAGACAAAAGCCAAACCGTAACAATGGTTGGTATCATCGGAGCACATATTATTATTAAGCTGCCAAGCATAACCTCCATTAAAAGGGTTTTTGTGCTTGTCATTTATGTAATCTAAACCGTGTTTGACTATCGATAAAAGGTCAGTTCGGTCTTGCTCAATAACGGCCATAGCATAGTTAAATACAAAGCGGCAGCTCGATACAAGGTGTTTATCTTGGTCATTATATATATCACCATTATCAAGAAAGTATTGATAAAAACCACCTTGTTTATCTATGCACTTTGGGTGATAAAACGCCATGGTTTTATCGATATGTTCAAGAAGGAATTGAGGCGTAGTGAATGTATTTGAAATTGGCATAAATATTTATCCTACTTTTCTAATTTTTTAGCTGCTAACCTGTCTTTCGAAATAAAGAGTGCAATTTAATATTTACAATCGCATGCTTTTTCTATTCTCGAATTGACTTGATTACTAATTATGGTAAAGTTTGGAACGTTCCAGTTAGAAAGTCAAAACATTTATTTAACTAATTATTAAAATAGGGGATTTATTATGGCCGGAGTGGTTTTAGATAGTGTGGTGGAAAGTAAGCATGTTGAAAGTACAAAAGATTATCGTTTACCATTCTCTGCAATGGCGACATTATTCTTTTTATGGGGGTTTATTACGGTATTAAATGATATTTTGATCCCTCATCTTAAACATGCATTCGATTTAAATTACACAAAGGCAATGTTGATCCAATTCTGTTTTTTTGGTGCTTATTTTATTGTTTCAGTACCTGCAGGAATGTTAGTGCGTAAGATAGGATATAAAAAAGGGGTTATTGTCGGATTATTGATTGCGTCTTTAGGTTGTTTGTTATTTTATCCTGCAGCAGCAGTACATTTATATTGGGTTTTTCTATTGGCATTATTTGTTTTAGCCAGTGGAATTACTGTTTTGCAAGTGTCGGCAAACCCTTATGTAGCGGCTTTAGGTCCAGAGAAAACGGCATCAAGCCGATTGAATTTAGCACAGGCATTAAACTCCTTAGGAACAACTCTCGCTCCTAAGTTTGGTGGTTTGTTATTTTTCTCAACGGCCGCAACCGCAGCAAGTGTTGCTGGTGCCGATGCAGTAAAGTTACCTTATATGCTATTAGCGCTTACGTTACTTATTCTTGCCGTTATATTCATCTTTTTGAAATTACCTGAATTGCAACACGAAGAAACGCAAGCTAATGTCGCCAAACAATCAATTCTGACCGCTCCACATACGATCTTTGGCGCCGTCGCTATCTTTTTCTATGTTGGTGCTGAGGTATCAATAGGTAGCTTTTTAATTAATTATTTTGGAGAAAGCTCGGTAGGGGGGCTGATTGAATCAGAAGCCTCGGCAATGCTGGCTTATTATTGGGGCGGGGCTATGGTTGGTCGTTTTGTTGGCTCAGTAGTCACTCGAGTTATTAAACCACAAGTTGCGCTATTAGTGAGTGGCGTAATAATTATCATTTTATTGATGGTTTCTATGTTTAGTTCTGGGAATATAGCTATGTGGTCAATTCTAGCGGTAGGATTGTTCAACTCAATAATGTTTCCAACCATATTCTCATTGGCAATAAATGGCTTAGGTAGTCAAAGAAGTCAAGGTTCAGGGCTCCTATGCTTAGCCATTGTTGGCGGGGCGATAATACCTTTAATGCAGGGGGTTGTAGCAGACGTGTGGCAAATAACCATTAGCTTTATCGTGCCTGCATTATGTTATTTTTTCATTATTTGGTATGCATGTAACGTGGATAAATTTACGAAAAAATGGCTTCAATTAAAGCAGTAAAATAGATATTTATTTCTATAAAAAAAGAATGGCTTACTTTCTTTAAGAGCGTAAACCATTTTTTATTAGAAGATTGTATTAACGTATTTAAAATACGTTAATAGTTAGTGTCACTCAGACCTAGTTGAAATTAAATTGCTTCAAAGAGTTCGGCATAATTAACTAGTAACGTGAATTTCAATCTATTTATCGACTTTTTAATGCTGATAATGGGATAAAAGGGAATGGTGCTGCTTACCCAGAGTTCAAGTTAGTTAAATAATAATGGCTAGCTTGAGTCACGACATATTATATCTACATCGACAATGGTATGTTTTTCAGGAGTTTCATTAGAGAGTTGTTGGCATAATATTTTACATGCTGCTTCACCGATTTTATCTGCTGAAATATGTATAGAGCTAAGTGAAGGGCTCATTAGTCCCGAATCTTCGAGATCATCGAATCCGATGATTTTTATTTCTTCACCTGGTTTTTTACCTAAAATACGCATTTTTTCGATGGCACCAAAAGCGATAACATCACTAAAACAGACAATGCCTTCAACATTAGGTTCATTTGCTAATAATGTACTTATTGCATCGCGTCCACCTTGGCGATTAGTTTTAGCTTGTACTTGATATGTCGAAGGAAGGGGACTTCCTATTTTTGACATTGCATCAAGGTAACCTGATAGACGCTCATGATAATCGGATATAGTGTCAATTCCACCGATAAATGCAATTTTAGTAAGCCCTTGATTGAGTAAATGTTCGGTCGCAAGAAAGGTTCCTTTTCTATTGTCGGGGATCACCGTTGGAGAGGTGCTAAATGGAACTTCTCGCATTATGCTTATTACAGGAAACCCTTGTCGAATAATGTTATCGACCCATGTCGCTTTTGTTTCTGGGGCGGGACATATAATAAATGCTGCAACATTATATTCCTTAAGTGTTCTGACCAACTGGTCTTGACGGTCTAAGTCTTCACCTGAATTAACCAACATAGATACCATGCCTTGTTGATTTAAATGTTTTTCTAGACCGATAGCAAGTTTCGCCGCAAAAGGGTTTGTTAAATCATTAATAATAACAGCAACCAAACTTGATTTTTTGCTGCGTAAAGATGCGGCATCTCGATTATAAACATAACCGACTTCGTCAATGGCTTTTAGTACTTTTTCTCGTGATTTTTTGCTTACTTTATCACTATTTGTCAACACCAGTGAAACTGTAGATTTAGAAACTCCTGCCTGTTCAGCTACATCATATACGTTAGCTTTTTTTTTCACCGTAATTTTCCTTTCAAGGTTAGTTGCTAAATTTTTTATTCAAGTTACTCAATTTTTTATTCAAGTTACTCTATGTTAATTCTAGTATTAATGGAGAAGTAGTTCAATTTATATAAAATAATCACTTGAATATAATGTTCAATTCAGGTTATATTTTAATCTTACTTGGAACGTTCCATTAAATAAGGTCGTTCAGGTTAATATATTTACCAACTAGATGCCAATATTAAGCAATATTTTTTATTTAGTGATTAATACTTAACCTTGCTCTATTCACCCTAATAATAATATAAAGGAGTAACCTTGATGAGGTTAATATTCAATATGTTCATCTTGGCATTGACGATGTCTTTCGGCCCAGTCTCGCAAGCGACTAATAAGAGTGCGGTGTCTTATGTTGACCCATTTATTGGTACTGGGGGAGATGGACATACATTCCCTGGAGCAGTTGTCCCTTTTGGTATGGTGCAATTAAGTCCAGATACAGATTCACTTCACCGTGGTGTTGACCCGCAATCAGCTATATATAAACATTGTGCTGGTTATCATTATGATGATCATACTATTACTGGTTTTTCTCACACTCATTTCAGTGGTACCGGACATTCTGATTTAGGTGATTTATTAATTATGCCAATGACGGGTAAAGTAAATACACAAGTGGGCAGTGCAGATGATCCTGATAGTGGTTATCGTTCTCGCTTTAGCCATGACCGTGAGTCAGCTGAAGCAGGATATTACTCAGTTGACCTATTAGATTACAATATTAAAGCAGAGTTAACGACAACCGCTCGTGTTGGTATGCATAAATATACTTTTACTGACGACAAAGCGGGTGATGTCATTATTGACTTAACCTCAGCAATATATAACTTTAAAAATAAAGTTATCTGGAGCGATATACGAGTCGTTAACGATAATACTATTATCGCTCACCGTGCAACGAATGGTTGGGCCAAAAATAGGCAAATGTATTTTGCTATTCAATTCTCACAACCAATAGAAAGTTATAAGTTTATTAATGAAGATACCGCTAGGTATCGTTGTATGGATTGTCTTGGCAATAAAAAAGCATCAACCATTGTTAACAGTAAAGAAAAGTCGACCGCAGGAAAAGCCGTTAAACTTCTCGCACACTTTAATAATTTAGACAAAAAATCACTTTTCATTAAGGTTGCCCTTTCAGCGGTTAGTGGTTCTAATGCGCTTGAAAATTTAGAAGCCGAAATACCGAATTGGGATTTTGACAACGTTCGAAGTCAAGCTAAAAAAGAATGGGCAACCCGATTAGATAAAATAGCGGTTAAAGGTTCTAATGCACAAAAACGTCAGTTCTATACTGCTTTTTATCACACACTACAGGCACCATCACTATATCAAGATGTAAATGGCCAGTATCGAGGCGTTGATGGTGAAATTCATGAAGGTAAAGACTTTGAACATTACACCTTATTTTCATTATGGGATACCTATAGAGCACTACACCCTTTATTAACTTATATTGATCCTGACCGAGTATCAGGCATGATTCAGTCAATGCTCGTTCATTACCAACAAAGCCCTGATAATCTACTTCCAATATGGTCTTTCCATGGGCACGAAACTTGGACAATGATTGGTTACCATGCAGTCTCTGTTATCGCAGACGCTTACCTTAAAGGTATTCGCGATTATGATGTTGACTTAGCTTTTGAAGCCGTATTATCGACAGCCAATAGTCCAACTTATGATGCAATAACTGAATATAAAGAATATGGCTATGTACCTATGGATGTTCTAGGTGAATCTACTTCAATTACCCTTGAATATGCATACGACGATTTTGCTATTGCTCGTATGGCTGAGGCTATGGGGAAATCAAAGATAGCAAAAGAATTTTATCAACGCGCTAATTCATATAAGAATTCATTTGATCCTAGTGTAGGTTTTATGCGCGGTAAAGATAGTAAAGGTAAGTGGGATCCTGACTGGACTCGTGAAGAAGCTAAATTAATGGGGCCATTTACTGAAGGTAATAGTAATCAGTATACATTTTACGTACCTCATGATGTTGCCGGACTTATTGACTTAGTTGGTGGAGACAAAAAGTTTACTGCACGCTTAGATGAACTTTTTGACCATGAGTTATCCGACGAAATGATAAAGGAGCATGAAGATATTGCAGGGCTAATTGGTAATTATGCTCACGGTAATGAACCTAGCCATCATATCGCCTATTTGTACAACTACGCTGGTGAACCATGGAGAACTCAGGAACGAATTCGTCAAATTATGGATACCTTATCATCTGATCAACCTGATGGTTTAGCGGGTAATGATGATGTTGGTCAAATGTCTGCTTGGTATATCTTTTCTGCGATGGGTTTTTATCCTGTTGCTCCGGGAGATTTAACTTACGCTATTGGCGCACCACAAATTCCAGAAATCACCATGACTCTGCCTAATGGTAAAAAATTCACCACTATTGCTAAAGGTATTTCAGACAAAAATAAATATATCAAACGTGCGGTATTAAATGGCCAACCACTAACGAGAAGTTACATTACCCATGACGATTTAATGTCTGGAGGAAAACTTATTTACGAAATGACCGATAAACCCAATAAAAACTGGGGTAAGGCAAGAAGTGACAGGCCACCATCAATGTCTGTTAAACATTAATTAACGTTATTTAAATTGGCTAGCATATCCATTGAATATGCTCAATTATCACTTACTCCCTGGGTGATGATTATTATCAAAGTAGAATTTATTGATAAGGATTTAGTACCAACGCTCTCTGGTGTACTAAATTCTTTTTTTTGTTTAATAAAACAGTTAAAGAACCTTATCCCCCTCTAATTCGACAAAATCCGTATCATGAATATTTAGCAACTCATAAGAAGTAAAAATTTTGATACTCCCGTTTTGATACTCCAGTTATGTAAAATAAGTGGAGTAAGCTAGGAGAACAGATCGAGGTGTGCTTTATAATAGTGGTTATTCTCGACAACTGCACCCTGCGTTGTCCTAATTTCTAAATCTGTGGAAACCCTTTCGAACATCGCAACACATGACTTGTTTTCAAGCTAAGCTCCCGCTGAGTAAGCCGGTAATGGCTCATCTGGGGTGTTGACTGAATAGATTAAGGAAGCAGGGCAATGTAGGGTAAATTGCCAACAATAACTATGTTTACAACATGTACCTATCCCTACCTTTTTATTACTTACTGAAACCTGCATGTTTAGAAGGCTTGGAAATACAATAATAAACAGGGTATTAGTTTCTTTGCAAATATCAGCGAAATTTGAGCTAAAGCAGCTGTAATAGTGTTAGGTTGATAAACTCCCATAGAAGGGGCTTATAATTACTTTAGGGCTTCAATTCGCCAATCATAGTTAACATAAATAGAAATTAAATTTCCAACATAAAAAAATCCCTAACTGTTTTAATGGTTAGGGATCATGTGCTAGCTAGAAAACAGGTTAAGTACTCAAAATTATCGGTATTACCTCCTTGAAGAGGCATTGACTTTCAATTGTTCACTGCAATCGCATTACAGCATCAATTATCGTTATTATTACCGTGATTATTGTTGCTACTTTTTTAAGTGTACCGGTAAACTATAAGAAGGAGGTTGGTTTTCTTTGCCAATTCCCCATTGCATATTTGGTGATTTATTTAACTCAAAATCCAGTGTGATGCCCGCATCAACCCAATTTCTATCAATCCACGAGTTAAATGTTTGTCCGCCATTTATATGAAGATTAGTTACATAAACATTTTCAGCAGAAGCATCAGGTGCATTTATTCTTATTATGCCAGAATCAAGTTGTATTTCTGCTTGAGAAAAACTTGGGCTGGAAAGTACCATATCGGCATTTCCAGGGTATAACGGATATAACCCTAATGCGGAAAATACATACCAAGATGACATTTGTCCTAAATCGTCTTGACCGGGAATACCGTCAACTCTGCTATGCCATAACTGTTTCATTGTCTTGCGAACGGTTAATGGTGTTTTATGAGGCTCATCAGTAAACAGGTACATAAAAGGTGAGTTAATTGAAGGTTGATTTGATACATCAGCTGAACCTCCGCCTGAGCGTTGTAGTGTCCATTCTCCTTCTGGATTCTTAAAGAAATTATCTAGGCGAGTAGCTGCTTTTGTAACACCGCCCATTTGTTCCAATAAGCCTTTACCATCAAAAGGGATCATCCAAGTATATTGTCGAGAGCTTCCTTCTACTAATAAGTGTTCGCTTGCTGGATCAAAATCTGGCTTCCAGCTACCGTCTGGCAGTCGTCCTTGAACATAACCTTCACTATCTGTTGCATTTTCATTATAAAGGTTGCGCCAATAACCTGAACGCGTTAAAAATTCATTATGATCAACAGGTTTATCTAATTTTTCAGCTAATTGTGATAAAGCAAAATCAGCAGAAACTTGTTCAAGCGTTTCTGAAGCACCTTCCCATGAATTCGATTTATCCGAGATGTAATTAAAACTTAACCATTGATCCAGTGAAGGTTTCTGCCCTCGACAAAAAATAGGACAACCTTCATTGCTTAAATCAAGTGTAGTTGGAGTACGAGCTGCTTTTGTTAAAGATTGGTAAGCGGCATTAACATCAAAGTCATCGGAACCAAATGCAACAAAGTTCGCTATTGCTATTGTTGATGGGTCACCACTCATCACACCTGTTGGTCCATTGTTGTGAGTCCACCTATCCCATACGCCATTGTATTGTTCAGACTGGTTAAATAAACTTTGGGCAATATCACTACCACGTTGTGAGTCAATCATAGAAACCAGTTGAAGTTGTGACCGGTAAACATCCCAGCCAGAGAAGTTTGCATATTGTGCTTTTTGCTTGCCCTTTATTTGATGAGGTTTTTGATCAAAACCAGCATATTCACCATTTACATCACTAAATATATTTGGGTGAAATTGGGTATGATATAGCGCAGTATAAAATGTGGTTAGTTGTTCAGTATCCGAGCTGACAACACGCACTTTAGATAACACGTCATTCCAAGCAGCGTATGATTTTTCTTTTACTGTATCAAGTGTATCTTCTGCAGTTTGTTCTGCAGCTAAATTCAACCTAGCATTATCAATGCTGACATATGAGATAGCGACTTTCATATTAACTTCGTTATCTTGCTCTGTATCTAGGTCAATCCACATGCCAGAGCCTTTTCCTAAAGGAGGAATTCCTTCTTCACCATAGGGCATACCGCCTGTAACTTCATTAGCCTTGACTAATAATTTATCGTCTTGCCAACCGCCTGATGCTGTGATTTTGTTATCAAATTTAGCGACAAAATATAAGGTGTAATAATCTCTCCTATTAAATTCACCTAAATAACCACAAAAATTACCACTAGTAACATAACCACTAATTTCGCCTTTTTCTATATCAACTTTAGTATAGGCATCCCCACTACCCAGTTGAGAATATGAGGTTCTTACTAGTAATCGAGCGGTTTCATTTTTAGGATAAACAAAACGGGCAATACCGGTACGGTTAGTGGCTGCTAGCTCAACATTCACGCCATTTCCTAGGCCTACTTGATAATAACCTGGGCGGGCGATTTCATCATCGTGACTAAAACTAGCGCTATAATAACTATCTAAATAATCACTATCTGGCGAGCTAGTGATGTCACCAGTGAAGGGTAAAAAAGGAATGTCACCTGATGCACCTAAGCAACCTGTTCCTGATAAACGGGTTAAAGAAAAACCCTTTATTCGTTGCGCGTCCCAATTATAGCCACCAGCCGATACCGGTACTCTTAATTTTTTCTGTTTTACAATTTTATCGAATCGTTCATTTTTAAGCATTTCTTCGGTAAAGGTAACTTCAGGCCCGAAAGATAACATACCTGCAGGCATGACAGCTCCAGGAACAGTATTACCTGCTTCTCGGAAATTATCGCCGCCAGATGTGCCAATAAAAGGGTCTACATATAAACCTGGATCGGTAACCCATGCAGGTTTCTCTTCTTTATCAGTACTATCTATTGGCTTTTTAGAGTCGGTGCAACCCGCGAGAAGCACAGTAAATATGCTACTTAGGGCTATTAATACCTTTAGTGTATTCTTGTTCATTTTATTTCCTATATCAACTTGGAACGTTCCATTGTGTTAATGTATCCGAAATTTTAATAAAAATCTAGTTCGCTACTTGCTATTTTAATTATAAAAACATCGTTTTGTTAAATTCGTTATATACCAATGCCTTATGTTGGGTGTCTTGAAATGATAATGATAATGCACTAACACTCGGGTTCGAATAGTTATAAAGTTATATGGCAATTAATACTAATTTATCCTGTTAAATCTAAATTGTTTTGGTAAAGTGAGTGGAACGTTCCATTTTGATGTGGTTAAGTGTGCTATAGCGTATTACTCAAATGGAGATAAAATTACCTGTAAATTCGAATAGCATCAGGTGTTTACGAGCGGGTTATTTTTCATGAAGTCTTATGTTGTTGAATAAAATGTATTTATTCTAATTCAGGTTTTATTTGATGTTAATTCAATTGCTTATATTTAAGGAAAGAAATGTATGTTAAAAAAATTAGTTATTATTTTAGCTTTAAGTTGTCATTTTATGTCTGAAGCGGCAGATAACGTTGTTTTAGTTTCTATTGATGGACTTCGTTGGCAAGATGTTTTTAATGGAGCACAGCTAAGTATTATCGAAAGTAAAGGTGCTGTAGCTAACCAAGAAAAAGTAAAGAATGACTTTTGGCATGAAGATTTACAGCAGCGACGAGAAAAGTTAATGCCCTTTTTCTGGCATGAAATCATTAAGAATGGCGCTGTCATTGGCAATAGAGAGAAAGGCTCAAATATGTCTGTCGTCAATAAATATCGTTTTTCTTACCCTGGATATAGCGAAATATTAACCGGTATTGTTGATGATAATATTAATAGTAATGGAAAAATATATAACCCAAATGTAACCTTTTTAGAGTGGTTGAATAATCGTGAACCATATAAGAGAAGCGTTGCAGCCTTTGCTAGTTGGGATGTTTTTCCGTATATCATTAATACTCAACGCAGTAAAATCCCTGTTAATGCAGGTTTTGATAAAAGTGATGAAAAAGATAAATATAGCCAATTACTTAACAGCTTACAAAGTGAAATACCAAGCCCATGGCATAACGTGCGTCTTGATGCATTTACTTATCGTTTTGCAAAACATAATTTTGCGTTAAATAAACCTAGAGTGACTTATATTGCTTTTGGTGAAACAGATGATTTCGCTCATGATGGTAAGTACGATCAGTACCTTTACGCTGCTAAGCGAACCGATCAATATTTAAAAGGTTTGTGGTCAACAATCCAATCAACACCTGACTACAAAGACAACACCGTAATGATCATAGTTACCGATCATGGTAGAGGAGCAACCGAATTGGACTGGAGAGGACATGGCGCTAAAAAACCTGTTGGTTCAGAGCAAATTTGGCTAGCTGCTATTGGACCAGGAATAAAATCATCTGGAATAATTTTAACGCCAATTGAAGTCAAACAAAATCAAGTGGCCGCAACAGTATTAACCTTGTTGGGGGAGAACGCTAATGAGTTTAATCCTAAGGCTGGTAAACCTATTAACTATATCCTTTCAAAATAAAGCTTTAGCTTAATGAAGAAGACCTAAACACGCCAACCAGTCTCTATGGTTGGCTTCGAATAATTTCTTTTAATCAATGGTTTGTACTCCACCTTATTCGATTTGCTAAATCAGAATGCTGAAGGTGTTTGGGCATATGTGTGTAGTTGTCATCTAAATATAGCTATGTTTGGTTGTTGATGTAGCTGAAAAATATGCGATTTATTAAACATACCTCATCAATGTACAACATATCTTAAGAGGGGGAGCACTTGTATGATAAAAGCTCATATATGTTCCTCCATACAAACTATTGCATAAGAGTTATTTACACCACTTCAAATTACTTGACAATGATTTAAGATTAACCAATACTAAATTGGAACGTTCCATTTTAAAGGAGAGGTAAGTGAAAGCGAATATTATGTCATTGGTATTCTTGGTAGTTATTGCTTTGCCATGTAAAGCAATAACTAGTAAAGATACAATATCCATTATTCCACAACCAACGAACATTAATTACTTGGCGGGGAATACTAAACTAAAAAGTCCTATTTATATTTTCAATAAAAACCTGAGCAGCAAGCCATCGGCTTTGTTAATTCAGTCGTATTTGCAGCAAATGGGCATCAGATCAGAAATAACTGACCAAAAGCCAGTTTCAAACTTTATTAGCTTAATCACAAATAATGAAAACCCTAAGAGTGAGGCTTATTCTCTACAATCAACAAAAGATGCTGTAACCATAAGCTCAGAGTCTTCAGCGGGGGTATTTTACGGGGCACAGACTTTATTTCAAATATTTCCTTTAAAAGCGAATAAAACTATTGAATTTAAACGAGTCTCAATAGATGACCATCCTCGATTCGTCTGGAGAGGCATGCATTTAGATGTCAGTAGACATTTCTTCCCCGTGACATTCATCAAGAAATATATCGATATAATGTCCACCTACAAAATGAATACATTTCATTGGCATTTAACTGATGATCAGGGATGGCGTATTGAAATTAAGAAATACCCTAAACTGACACAAATAGGTAGTAAAAGATCCGAGACTATTGTCGCTAAAAATTTTTCTCCATATGTGGGAAATAAAACACCCGTAGAAGGCTTTTATACTCAAGAAGAAATTCTCGACGTTATTGAATATGCTAAACAAAGGCATATTACAATTGTGCCTGAAATTGAAATGCCGGGTCATTCATTGGCGGCATTAGCAGCCTACCCAGAACTGGCATGTACCCAAGAAACGTTTGAAACAGGTACAAAATGGGGAGTATATGAAGATATTTATTGCCCCAGTGAATATACCTTCGAGTTTCTACAAAACGTATTAGCGGAAGTTATCGCATTATTTCCTAGCGACTATATTCATATTGGCGGCGATGAGGCTCCGAAAACAAGATGGAAAACCAGTGAGTTAGCACAAAACGTTATTAAAAGAGAAGGTTTAAAAGATGAGCACGAACTGCAAAGTTATTTCATTAAGCGAATTGAAAAGTATCTGATCAGTCAAAATCGAAAATTGATTGGTTGGGATGAAATACTAGAAGGAGGTCTTGCTCCCGAAGCTGCGGTTATGTCATGGCGCGGAGAAGCGGGCGGTATAATCGCTGCTGAGCAAGGCCATGATGTTGTTATGACACCTGGTCATGTCGCTTATTTTGACCATTATCAAGCTAACCCTGCGACTGAACCGTTAGCCATTGGTGGCTTTACTTCTCTCAGAAAAGTTTACGACTACGAACCTATTCCTGCGTCACTAAATCCTAATGCCGAAAAACATATTTTAGGGGCACAAGCGAATGTTTGGACAGAGTACATGCCAACATCAAAACAAGTTGAGTATATGGTATTTCCACGATTATTAGCTATGGCAGAGACTATTTGGTCTGCGAAAAAAGTTAAAGACTGGCAAAGTTTCTCAAACCGAATTCATCAGCACTATCCCCGCTTAGATAGCAAAAACATAAACTATCGTATCCCAGAGCCTATGGGACTGAAAAGTGAAATAACACTTGGAAATAACACCTCATTTTCATTATCTAGTCAGATATCTGGCGATATGTATTACACCTTAGATGGAACAGAGCCAGACAGAAATTCAATCGCTTATCATAAACCAGTGATCTTAAATTTTGCTGAAAAGAAAACTTTCGAAGTAAAAGCAAAGGTGTTCCTTGCTAATGGAAAGTCTAGTTCATCATCTCAAGCAACGTATTCAAAGGTTGAATTGAAAAAAGCAGTGAAAACGAGCTCATTGAAGCATGGTGTTAATTACCAGTACTTGCCGGGCGCGGTCAGTAAAACGGCGGATATTAATAAAAACACAGCTGAGCATAGCGGCGTTTTATCAAAGTTCGAGTTTCCGATTATTGATGAACGTCCATTTTCTATGATTTATCATGGTTTTATAAATATTAAAGATAATGGCATATATGATTTTTTCACAAGATCCGACGATGGTAGCGTACTTTTAATTGATGGGGAAATTGTTGTAAATAATGATGCTTTGCAAAGTGCCACGGTAGCTGTGAAAGGACAGGTAGCATTAGAGAAAGGAACTCACCTAATAAAAGTCCTTTATTTTGATGCAGGTGGTGGCGAACACTTAACCGTTGAAATGGCAGCAAAGGGTCAAGTGAAACAAGAAATATCTGCCACTCAGTTACTTATTTTTGAATAAGCTATTTCACTGAGAAAAACACACATATTAATCATTATTACACTGAATTGTTTTAGTGTAATAACAATGTAAATTAAGGAATTATAATGAAATTATTACCGATATGGGGATTTATGTGCATCCTGGCCGGATGTGGATCTTCTAATGAAAATTCAGCAGAGAGTACTGTTACCAGAGATATTACTCAGTTACCACTGGGGAGCTATAGTAGTAAGTACTCCGAAATGAACAAATACGAAGGGCTAAAAGAACTTTTTGATGAGTCCGTTGATACTAAGTACCTTTCGAAAGAAAATAACGTTTGGGTACAATGGAAAGCTAATACTGAAGAGGTTGTACACGGATATAGCATTACCAGTGGTAATGACGAACCTAGTAGAGATCCGGTTAAATGGCAGCTCTTAGCTTCAAATGATGCTAAAGACTGGGACATACTTGATAAAGTAAATGATGCTAAATTTGAAAATAGAAAGGAAATAAAAAAATTCCCGCTTAACAATGTTAAAGCTTACCGTTTTTTTCGTTTAGAGCTGAGCCATAACGGTACTTCATCTGGTGCGGATGAGTACTTACAACTTTCTGATTTTTCTTTATACGCCGAAACAAAGCTGCCCTTGGCAAGTTTTTCACTATCTAAGCCTGTTGTCCAACTAGGTGAAAAAGTGATGCTAAGTTCAACAAGTGCTAATTCCCCCGTCACGGACAAATGGCACGTACCCGGTGGTAAACTAGTTAAATCAGGCAATAAAGTTGAAGTTATTTATGAGAAACCCGGTGTTTATGACATCAGTTTAACCTCAACAAATTCCTTTGGTAGCGATACGATCGAGAAAAAATATGCAGTTAAGGTGTTAGATCCTCAAAACCCTTGGCACGGTTTTAAAGCGCCTAGAATAGTACTTAACTATGAAGACCAACAGTCTGCTGGCTACCAAAGAATAAACAAACTATTTCCTGAGATTAAAAAAGATATAAACCAAGTAACGTTAGCATTAGTGAAATCGTTGTACCATAACTTTACTGAAGTGCCTGACTTTGAACAACTTACATTTACCTTAAAGTGGATGGATACATTAGCTTACCGAAATGGTAGCAATGACAATATGGTCATTGCATTTAGTTCAAAATACATAACTGAAAGACTGAAAGATAAAACCGATGAGCAAGTTAAATACGAGCTTTTAGGTGTTTTTTGGCATGAATTAACGCATGGGTATCAGCTTTTACCTAAGGGTCTTGCATATAGTTCTAGCGGCGATGTTCATGCATTTATTGAAGGTATGGCCGATTTTATTCGAATCGAAGCAGGTTTCCATAAAACTCGTACACCTAAACCATCAAAAAGTTGGTTAGGCGGGTATACCAACACTGGCTTTTTCTTACAATACATTGCACAAAATACGGTAGAAGATTTTGGGTATAAATTTAATCAAACAGCCAATACCGTTCCTAACTGGACTTTTGAACGAGCAATAGAAAGCGTAACAGGGCGACCCGTGAAATTTTTATGGAAAGAGTATCAGCAAAGCTTAAAGAGCCCTAAAGACTCGTAATTAAACTAAATAGAGAAGATCACTAAAGGAAAGCATCATGACCGAATTAGATCGTCGTAAATTTTTGAAATCAGCAGTAGCAACAACTGCTATCGGAGTTGTTTCTGGTTGTGTAAATACGACACAATCGGCTAATAAAACATTATTAAAGCAACAAGGCGCATCGGTCATGGGGCTAGCCCTACCAAAAATGGATGTTGTTCGTGTTGGTTTTATTGGTGTCGGGGGACGTGGGACTGGTCATGTTAAACACTATTGTCAGCTTGAAGGGGTGGAAATTAAAGCCATTTGTGATACTCATGAAGAAGTATTAGATCGTTCTATAAGTTATGTCGTTGCCCAAGGTTTTGCCAAACCTGACCGTTATACAGGTTCAGATTACGCTTATCGGAGAATGTTGGCTCGACCAGATATTGATATAGTCATTATATCAACACCGTGGAAGTGGCATACACCAATGAGTGTTGAAACTATGGAAAGTGGAAAACATGCTTTTGTTGAAGTACCGGCAGCGACCACGTTAGATGAATGTTGGCAGCTGGTAAATACCGCAGAACGGACTCAAAAAAATTGTATGATGATGGAAAACGTCAATTATGGCCGTGAAGAATTAATGGTACTTAATATGGTTAGGCAAGGTTTGTTTGGTGAATTATTACATGGCGAAGCTGCGTACATTCATGATTTACGTTGGCAGATGAAAGAAATTGATCATAAAACAGGATCGTGGCGAACTTATTGGCATACTAAGGGCGACGGTAATTTGTACCCGACTCATGGACTGGGCCCTGTTTCCCAGTACATGAATATTAATCGTGGCGATCGTTTTGATTATGTGACATCAACCAGTACACCAGCTCTTGGACGATCGGCCTATGCAAAGCGGGAATTCCCAGCTGAGCATGAGCGAAATTCGCTCGAATTTACCGCTGGAGATATGAATACCAGTGTCATTAAAACCGTAAAGGGACGTACCATTACGGTGCAGCATGATACCACCAGTCCACGCCCTTATACTCGGCATAATTTGATTCAAGGAACTAACGGCGTTTTTGCAGGTTTCCCTGATCGTATTGCGTTAGAAAAACCGCCAGAAAAAATTGATGCGATATACGATAAAGAACATCAACAGGCGATAAAAGAATGGAAAGCTGCAGGTTCACAAGACAGAGAACCTAGTCATCCAAGTTTTCACAATTGGGATCGTGATATGGATAAATGGTATGAAGCATACGATCACCCCTTATATACACGTATGGGAGAGGAGGCTAAGCGTAATGGTGGCCACGGAGGCATGGATTTTTTGATGATGTATCGCATTGTTTATTGTCTACGCAATGGTGAACCACTAGATCAAGATGTATATGATGCCGCAGCATGGTCATCAATCTTCCCGCAAAGCATGGCGTCGGTTGCGGACAGGAGTAACAGTAAGACTATTCCTGATTTTACTCGGGGAGCTTGGAAGTCAGGAAAACCTCTTGGCATAGTAACTTAATGTTTAAAGAAGCTACCGGCTTGTTAATACAGGGATTTTTCTTGATGTTTTTTAAAAGACTCAATATAAAATGCATAACACATAATTTAGAAGGAACAATCTCCAGCAGTGTTTCTAGATATCATCGTACATAGACGAAACACCGAAGAAAATCTTCTTGTCATTGAAGTGAAGAATACGACGAGTCAAGAAGATGACTAGCATGGTTACGGTAAACTCAATGCGTTTAAATCAGGTTTAGGATGTCAGTTTGCAGTCTTTATTAAAGTGCCAACTAATAGGCAAGCTTGAATAGAGGCGTGTGTGTGGATATAACAAGTCACTCAAAATGACAATTAACAGCTGGCTATTTTCTACTTCGTCGCTTATTTTAGCCAACTATTAATTTCCTATTAATAGTTGGCGTTAGCGTTTTTCATCAGTCAATTTTAAGGGCTTTTTTTTGGGGGAATCGTCATAGAATAGCTATGCTAAAGTCGGCTGCCCTTGAAGATAGTGGGCATTAGTGTGCGGCTAGACTTTGCAACAAAAATTTAGCAATTAAAGCTAACGCAGTAATGCATTCTTTTAGCGATAAGCTGAGTATTCACTACAAATATCATAGGCGAGATGAACATTTCTCAAATTCAGGTGAAAAAAAGCTAATGTCTTTATTTTCGAATTTTTCCCCTGAAATATTAG
>Ga0209291_1000502_pt1 | contig 37590 bp, 24 predicted proteins | sample GOMGulsemesocosm_FD_184633 | JGI IMG/M metagenome (GOLD analysis project Ga0209291, IMG submission 184633) | Methane-oxidizing microbial communities from mesocosms in the Gulf of Mexico - GOM9B Gulf of Mexico (SPAdes) (version 2) | ecosystem: Environmental > Aquatic > Marine > Cold seeps...
AAAGCTAAAATGAAATTTTACAGAATGACTATTCCTGATAGTTGGTGTACTTATGTAGGGTCTCATGATGTTGTATCTCATGCTCCTAATAACTTAAAAGACTTGAGAGAAAATGAATTTAAAAACGGGATATATGTTATGTCTCCAAATTCAGAGTCATTTAAAAGTAAAAACATAGAAGAAGCATTAGAGCGTCATTTTTTAAGTGTTAAAAATGCTTCGTTTTTAACGCCAAAGGTTAGGTCACAAGTGCATCCAATTTATGGAAAATATTATATTGTTACATCAAAAAGTATTACAGATGGTTTCAAAGTAATTAGATTATCAACCTTATTTAATCATAACAACAAGGATTATTTAATCTATTATTCAGTTCTTGAAAAAGATGTCGATACTTATATTGAAGACGCTATGTCAATTATTGAGACCTTTAAAATTATAGAGCAATAAAACCATTAAGGGTTTTACAAGCATAAAAAAAGCCTGTCAATGTATACGTTACACGACAGGCTTTTTTTGTAATTATTTAGTGGACTATTTTTTCTTAGGATGTACTAATTTCATTTCGTCAATTAAGTGTGTTGCTCCAGCATATTTGTCTACAATAAAAAGGACGTAGCGTAAGTCAACCATAATGTTTCGGCAGATTTCAGGATCATAATTCATATCACTCATTGTACCTTCCCAAACACGATCAAAGTTAAGACCTACTAGGTTTCCGTAAGCATCAATTGCTGGACTACCAGAGTTTCCTCCTGTAGTGTGGTTAGTTCCTAAAAAGCAAACTGGTACTTTTCCGTTACTATCTGCGTATTGACCGTAATCTTTATTTTTATGTAACTCTAATAGTTTTTCTGGGACATCAAACTCGTAATCACCTGGTACATATTTTTCTACAACACCATCTAGGTAACTTACGGGATTGTAGTATACAGCATCTCTAGGAGAATACCCTCTAACCTGACCATAAGTAACACGTAAAGTACTATTAGCATCCGGAAAGTAGCGTGCATTTGGTAAAGCTTCCATTAAAGCAGTCATGTACATAGTTTGTAAAGCAGTTATTGGTTGATTTTTTTCTTGGTAAGCTTTGTCAATAGTATTTTTAAACTCAGTAATTATAGGTTTTGCATATTGGTAAGCTGCATCTTTATTTAGTTTTTTTAATACCTCTTTAGCGTTACCTTCTAATAGCTTTAAAGCTTGATCTAAATTAGTAAAGGCTGTTTTGTCATAAATAGAAGCATCAACATTTTTATTGTAAAAAGGCATTACATTTTTAAATACACCTTTGTCTACATCTGCATCATAGTTTTTATGAATCCCTTGTAAGGTACCAACAAGACGCGCTTTAGCTTTTTCAAAATTCTCTGGGTCAGCATTTATAGCTTCCTCCATTTGGTAGGCTCTAAAGGTCATTTGCATTAACTCGTTAGTAACCAAAAAGACTTCAATAAAATTTCTACGATTAATATTAATAGGACCAAAATCTTTGTAAAGTTTTTCAAACTCTGGAAGGATGTTTCCATATTTATCTTCTAGATTTTTTTCTTTTAAAGCTTTAGTAAAAGTAGCTTCAAAAGCACGTCTTTTAGCAACAGCATCACTTTTTTGGATTCCTAAATTTTCGCCAATCCATTTTTTCCATGCATTTGCAATACGAGCTTGTTTAGAGGCGTATTTAATACGTACTGCATCACTTTCTTTCATTTTAGCGTCAATTACTTTTAAAGCAGCTTCGCGAATAGCGATGTTTGTTGGGTTAAACGCTTCTGTAATATGTTGTATTGCAACAGCAGGTAGATACTCGTTAGTAGTACCAGGAAAACCAAATACCATTGTAAAGTCACCTTCTTCAACACCATCTAAAGAGACAGGTAAAAAATGTTTTGGCTTGTATGGTTTGTTGTCTTTACTGTATTTTGCAGGTCTGTTGTTAGCATCTGCATAAATCCTAAACATTGAGAAATCTCCTGTATGTCTAGGAAAAACCCAGTTGTCTGTATCGCTTCCAAATTTACCAATGCTTGTTGGAGGTGCACCAACTAATCTGATGTCTTCAAAACGCTCTGTAACAAACAGGAAGTATTGGTTTCCTTCGTAAAATGATTTTACTTTAGTGTCTTGCCAAGCTTCTTTAGCAACCGTTTTTTGATAGGTGTTACTATTTCTATCTATTAATGACTGTTTTTCTTTTTCAGTCATACTGTCTGTAATTCCAGCCAGAACTTGTGATGTTACATCTTCAATTCTAACAATAAACTCGATGTATAAACCTTCGTTAGGCAATTCTTCGTCTAAAGACATTGCCCAAAAACCATCTTTTAAATAATCGTTTTCTAAAGACGAATGCGATTGTATTTGACCAAAACCACAATGATGGTTGGTTAAGATTAAACCTTTATCGCTAATAACTTCGCTGGTACAACCACCATTAAAATGTCCTATGGCATCTTTTAAACTAGAGTTGTTTACGTCGTAAATATCTTTAGCAGTAAGTTTACTTCCAAGATTGGTCATTTCGGTTTCGTTCATACCTTCTAATAACGAAGGAATCCACATACCACCTTGTTGTGCGGACACTTGAGTGGTAACAAACAGTAAAAGGAATTTTAAAAATTTCATGCTTTTTGATTTTATATGCCATCAAAGATAAAAAACCAACAAATAATAAATTGTTAAAATAGATTTAATAGTCAGCGATTATTGCTTGATTGCTAGGTTGATTTTTTGAATCATTTCCAAAGCATTTTTATCCTCTGGCTGCAATGCTAATACTTTATTGTAATTAATTAAGGCTTCAGTATAATTATTGGTTATAAAATATGCTTCGCCTAAACTATCATACACGTTTGATTTATACGGAAAAATTAAAGTGTTTAATTTAAAAGTATATAAAGCTTTGTCAAATGCTTTTGTACGCAAATACACGTAGCCTAAAGTATTTAACTCACGACTACCTTTAACAAACTCTGATAGTTGAGCGACTAATTTTGTTTCCTCTGTATTTACTTGGTCAATGGTTTTAGTAGCTAGTAAATATTGGATGTAATTTGCAGCAATGTAATTAAAACGATAGGGTTGGTCTGTCACTATTTTTTCAATATCACGTTCAAAGGTTTCTATTGGATGCTCTACAATGCGGTTTATTTCTTTATCATCTTTATAAAAAATAAACGTTGGCACACGATGGATGTTATATCCTTTTTCTTCTCCATTTGGTCCTTGTTTGTAGTGTTCTTTTTGATTGTCTAAAGCGATAACTTCTAAATTATCTAGGTTATAGTTTGCTGTTTCTAATACTTTATAAAAACGCGGAACTTCTTTTTTGCTGTCACCACACCAAGTCCCTAAAAATACTTTGATTTTGTAATCTTTTAATGATTCTGAGAAAGTTTTTACCAGCTGATCATTAACAATATAATGGTCATGATTTGCATCAAACCATGCTTTGTAAGTGTCTTTTTGGAGTCCTTCTTTGTTAATTATGCCTAATAATTTAGGGTGTCCTTCAGGATCAATAACCTCGTGGTTTAGGGTTTGTGCAAATGCAGTTGTATAACTAATAATACAAATAAAAAGAGTTAGAATTGATTTCATAATCTATTGGTTTTTTGATTGACTCAAACCTATTTATTATATTATTTAATAAATAAAAATCTTAACCAACTGCACACTTAAGATTACAAACAACAGCTAACTATGCAGTTTGCATTACTTTTAACGGTTTTTGTACTTTGTTTTTGATGGTTTTGGCTTTTTAGTTTACTTTCAGACGTGCTATGACAGATTTAAAAAAATATACCTCTCAAATTTTAGTGCACATTTTAGGATGGATGCTATTTGTTTTTGTGTCTTTATATATCTTTTCAAGATATTATTGGGCCGAAAACCCTTTTTTACAATACCTGTCAATCCTTGCAATCATAGTATATATAAACCATTTTATACTCTTACCATTTTTTGTGAAACGAAAATGGTATATTTTTTATGGATTGTTATTTATTACAATTTCATTTTTAGCCACTCAAGTCTATTGTAACGTTTTTGCACAATGTGGTTGCTCCATTATGAAATGCTTAAGTGATTATTTATGGCAAACTTTGGTGCCTTTAATATTTTTTGCATTTATATGGTTGTTGTTTCGTTTTTTAGATGAACAAAAACAAAAGGAAGACATGATAAAACAGCATACAGAAATGGAGCTTAAATTTTTGAAATCGCAAATTAATCCACACGTGTTGTTTAATAATTTAAATACGATATATTCTTATTCTATTGAAAAACCTACCGAAACGCCAGAGCTTATTTTGATGCTATCAGATAATTTAAAACACGTATTGTATGATAGTAATGCACAGTATGTTGATTTAGATAAAGAACTGCAGTTTTTAGATAACTATATTAGGTTTCAAAAAATTAGAACCGAAGGTGTAAAACAAATTAACTATACGACAAGTATTACATCTAATTATTTAAAAATAGGTCCATTATTGTTAATTACCATTATTGAAAATGCTTTTAAACATAGTGTGTTAAATAGTGTTATTTCTATTGATATTACAGAGGAAAACAACCTTTTGCAATGTACTTGTATAAACGATTTTGAAAATAAAATTACGGATACTAAACAATTTAAAATAGGATTAATAAATTTAGAAAAACGCTTACAATTACTATATCCAGAAAAGCACCAATTAGTAATAGAAAATTCTGATAAGTTTAAAGTTGTTTTAACACTTGATTTAGCATGACTTGTATAATTGTAGAAGACGAACTACCTGCTCAAAATTTACTTAAAAATTATTTAAGTAAAATTCCTGAAATGCAATTGTTGGCTACATTTCAGTCAGCAATGGATGCTAATAATTACTTTAAATCCAACACAGTAGATTTAGTGTTTTTGGATGTTAATTTACCTGATATTTCAGGGTTAGATTTTATAAAAACTGTAAAAAATGCTCCAGCTATAATTATGACAACTGCTTATCCAGAATATGCAGTTAGCAGCTTTGAGTTGGATACCATAGTGGATTATTTGGTCAAACCCTTTGGTTTTGATCGTTTTTTAAAGGCTGTAAATAAGGCTGAAGACCGATTAATCAAGAAGGATGTGGTTAATCAAACTGTAGAAGATTCAATCTTTTTGAATGTAGATAAAACGCTTCATAAAATAATTTTAAATGATATTTTATTTTTAGAATCTGACAGAAATTATATTACAATTGTAACACAAACACAAAAATTGTCGTTTATTGATTCGCTTAAAAATTGGAATCAAAAATTGCCTGATTTAGAGTTTGTTCAAATCCATAAATCGTATATTATTAATGCTAAATATGTCACTAAAATTTCTGGTAATGAGGTGTACATAAATACGCATAGATTACCCATTGGTCGAACTTATAAAGCTAATCTACTAAAAAAGTTAAGAATAATTTAAACACTATTATTTTGTAGGAAATTCTCCTTACTTTTATAGACTAATTTATACATAAAATGAAAACAATTAAAATACTTTTTATATTACTAATTACTTTAGTATCTCATGCCATAATTGCTCAAGAAGTCACGTTTGATAATCAAGCGTATGTGGTAAAAAACAAAGTAATTACTTTAAATGGAGAAGATGTTTCTGACACATTAACTGACGCACAAAAAACAGAAATTTTTAATTTAGCTGACACCAAAACAACAGAAATTAAAGCAGTAGAAGCAGCTAACAAGGCAGCAGAAAAAGAAAAGCGTCAACAAGAAAAATACGCTAAACAAAGAGAAAAGCAAGCTAAGGCTGAAGCTAAAGAGGTTAAGGCTCAAGAAAGAGAACGTAAAGCTGCTGAAAAGGAACGTAAAAAATCCGAAAAGGCTAGAAAAAAAGCTGAAAAAGAGCGCCAAAAAATTGAAAAGGCTAAAGCTAAATTAGATAAAGCAGAAAGCAACTTGGAAAAAGCTAATGCTAAGTTAGAAAAAGAAACTAAAAAATATCAAAAGCTTGAAGCTAAAGGTAAATTGTCACCTAATGACATTGAAAAATGGGAAGGTAAACTTGAAAAGTTAAGAACAAACATTACCAAAGCAGAGCAAAAACTGAATAAACTAAAATAGTGGATACTGTATTAAATATTGCAATGATTCAGTCTGATTTGGTTTGGGAAAATCCTGAACAAAACAGACTGAATTTTTCTGAAAAAATAAATGCAATATCTGATACTGTAGATTTAATTGTTTTGCCAGAAATGTTTACTTCTGGATTTACTATGTTTCCGCAATTTGTTGCAGAAACCATGGATGGTAAAACCATCCAATGGATGCAGTCCTTAGCAACTGCTAAAAGTGCAGCAATAGTTGGTAGTTTGGTTATTATAGAGCATGATAATTACTATAATAGACTAGTTTTTGTACATCCTAATGGACTTATTGACACTTATGACAAGCGACACACTTTTACGTTGGCAGGAGAGGATAAAGTATATAAAAAAGGGAATCAAAAACTAATCATAAACTATAAAGGTTTTAAGATTAGACCTTTAATTTGTTACGACTTACGTTTTCCTGTGTGGTCCAGAATATCAGAGGATTACGACATACTTTTATACGTGGCTAATTGGCCTAAAAAACGGATTAAAGCTTGGGATACTTTGTTACAAGCAAGAGCAATAGAAAATATGAGCTATTGTATTGGTGTAAATAGGGTAGGCTTAGATGCTAATAATTTTGAGTATCCAGGACACTCTGCTGTATATAATGCTTTAGGTGAAAAATTGATTGATATCAACCCAAATACCGCAGCTGTTAAGCTTGTCGCTTTAACAAAGTTTCATGTTGATTCTACCAGAAAAAAACTACGATTTTTAGATGATAAAGATGCTTTTATTTTAGAATAAACTCTTCAATTAAATCCCAACCAACTCTAACCTCAATAGGTTTGTCAGAATAGCTAACACGTTCTGGTGTAGTAGCGGTTAAATAGACTCCTGTATCGTATGTTTTATTTTTGTTGGTATCAAAAATAGCTCTTATATAATACTTATTAGGTTTAACTAAAAAGAAATCTAAGGGTTCAGGTTTGGTAGTATATTTTTCGTATTTAACCTCGTTTTTGTCATCTACTAATTGTACAATCAAAGGGTAAATACCATTTTTAATATTAACACGTACATTTCCTAAACTAGATGCTTTAACTGTAGATAGGTTAAAGTTTAAAGTGTCATTGGTGTTGTCAAAAAAATCGGTTACAGCATTTGGTAACAAGCGGACTTTGTATTTATTATCTTCTTTTTTATCAAATAAAACCTCTATAGTATTTTGTAATGTATCTAACTTGGTTGTAAAAGCAACATCAGTAGAGTCCTTATCCATGATACTTATTTGATTTTTATCAAATTTGGTAATTGGGATATTTGCCGAAATTTTTAAAGTTTCAATAAAATCTATATTACTATTAGGTGTCGCTTTAAGTAATAACGAATCTTTTTTATTATCCTTAATTCTAACCGTAAAGGTGTCAATTTTGGTTTTGTAACTAACTTTAAAAACTAATGAGTCTACTTCCAGTTTAGGTTTGTAAAAGTAGTTTAAACTATCTGTTGCTTGATCTTTAAAGTAGCTTGACGTGTAATCTGCAGGTACATCAGACAATAAGTCAATACTCATGTTTTTATAGTCCTTACCTTCAAATCCAAATGCAATTTTTTCACCTGAAACTAATTTTGGTTTGTAAGCTTTGTAGTTTATTTCTTCTTTAAATAATTTTAATTCATAAAAAGCAGAACTGTCTGTTGATACAGTAATATACTCCTCATGAAAACCAATTTTATCTGTTTTTTGGTCAAACTTATTGTTACTATTATTGTCTTTTAATGCTAATAACTTATAAGTTCCAGCTTTTAAGTTTTCTAAGGTAAAATTAGTAGTGCTATCCAATGTGTTGGTTACATATTTTGGATTTTTTTTATAAACTACAGAGTCTGTATAAGTCGAATCCACTTCATATAAATTAACAGATATAAAAGGATCTGTGGTACGGTTTAATGCATCCATTACTTTTCCTTTTACTTTTAAAGAATCTATGTAATCACCAGTAGAAAACACATATTTATAATAAGTATAAGGGTTTTCTTCGTTGTTGTCTACTATACTATTACCAAAATTAAAGGCATAGGTGGTATTGGGTTTTAGTGTATCAAATATTTTAATTTTAATATAATCGCTAGAGCTTCCTAATGGTGTTATCTCTGGAGTGATATCCATTGGTGGCGAAATAATAAGCTGTTTAGACAGGTTTTTAATTTTAATATACTCGTCAAAATAGATTCTTATTTCTTTACTATTAAAGTTAGTAGAGTAATTTTTAGGAAATGTTTTTGTGATTTTTGGAGGTGTAATATCCTTTTCTCCTCCAGTAATATTTCCTCTATTAGCACAATTGATAAAAGAGAATGCTATAGCGCACAAAAAACAAAAATTTAAAAGACGATTTTGCATATTAATTTAAATGAAGATACAAATTAACAACATATTATTCGTTTAACGAAAAAAGCCTTAGGCTATTGCCATAGCTGCAATACTTATTTTTATATTCTTTGCTTTATTTAATTCAATAACACAAGCTTCTAATGTGTTTCCTGTAGTAATAATATCGTCTACTAATAAAATGTGTTTGTTATGTAATTTGTCTAATGCGCCAACGTTAAAGGTTTCATTATTTAGTTCCCATCTTTCTAATCGGTTTTTTCTGGCTTGAGATTTTGATGGATTGGTAATTTTAACTAAAATATCTTCATGATAATCTGCATTAAGTAGCGTTGCAATGTTTTGACCAAATTTAGAGACTTGATTATAACCTCTTTTTTTTAATTTTTTTGGATGCAATGGTACAGGTATTACGATATCTATGGAGTTAAAAATTTGGTTAGCACTTAACTCTTCACCCAACCAATCGCCTAAAAAACTTCCTATGGCTTCATTATTACCATATTTTAATTGGTGTAATAAATGCTGTACTATTCCTTTTTTTTCAAATCTAAGTAAGGCTGTTGCAGCTTCAACTTTTACACGACCATAAAAAACGTTTTTTACAAAAGGATCTTTACTTAAATGGAAGTTTGTAGTGGGTAGATCATGTCTACAGTTGGTACATAAAAAGGTTTCGTTGTCTGATAATGTGTCTTTACAAGCATTACAAACCAATGGGAAAAATAAATTTGCTAACGCTTTTAAACTCATGAATATTAATATTTTCTTTAGGTCAAAAATTATTGAGAATAGCAAGTGTAAACTTGTAATAGTCTAGTTTTTAGTGAAAAACACACTCAAGTTATCGAAAAATTCTTACAATTCCATTATTTTATACTATTTTAGTATCAATTATTTAAACTCATGATTATAAAACCCCAAATCTATAATCTTAAGTTAGTTATTATTGCACTAACAGTACTGCTTTGTGCGCTTGGTTTATACAGTTATATTAATTACAGCTCTCTAAATCAATATAAAAACTTTCTGGTAGATGAAAACGCTTTAATTGAAGCAGAACTTAATCAATTGTCAATAGACTATAACGCACTTAAAATTGACAACCAATTGCTAAGTGATAGGTTAGAGAAATCTAAAATAAGAATAATACGTATCCTAGATTCTGTCAAGCATATTACGCCAGATATAAAGTTGCTAACCCACTATAAAGAGCAACTACATGCTATAAAACGTGAAAATGCCAAAATATTAAAACTAGTGGCACAATTAAATAAAGAAAATAAATTGCTTGAAGAAGAAGCACGTTTGGCAGACCAAGCTTTGGATGAGACGATTTTATTATCTAAAAATTTAAAACAACAGAATATAAATTTATCAAAGCTTAACACTAATTACCTAAACGAAATAGATAAAGCAAAAATGATTAGTGTTAGTGATATTTTTGTTGAAGGCGTAAAACGTGTTACAACTAGTGGTAACATTAAAACGACCACAACAGCAAAACGGATCAAAATGTTAAACGTTTGCTATACAGTTCTTAAAAATGACATAGCAACACAGGGTAAAAAAGAATTGTATTTTCAGGTTTTAGATCCAAAAAGCAATGTAATTGCTTATAAAGGAGATGTTGCTATGGGTGATACTTCACTGATGTATAGTCAGTTGGATGTTATTAATTATACAAATAATAATTTGCAGACTTGTGTTTTTATTGAGCTTTTAGAAAATGAAACATTAATAAAAGGAGAATATTACATAACCGTGTATCATGATAATCAGTTAATTGGTAGTGCAACAGCGACCTTTAATTAATCAAATTATAAATATTAATCCATTTATTAAAAACGCTAAGAGTAGAAATACTTAAGGCGTTTTTTTTATTTTAAGATAGTTAAACAATTTTATTTCCTCTTCATCGATTATAAATTGGCACCTTAATAAATAGCAATATTTTTATTTCCAAATAAAAATATAATCATGTTAGTTTTTCCTCATACATATAACTATAGGATAATTATAGGCTCGCTGGTTGTTGTTTTTGTGCTGTTAGGATCTTATACGTTAACAAACTATATTCAATTAGAAGATTATAAAACATACGTATCTCAAGAGAAAAAACTATTAGAAAACGAATTATCAGATATGGTAGTCCGTTACGAGAATGTTCAGGTGGAAAATGTTTCACTTCGTAAAAAACTTGAACAATCTAAGGTTAATATTGAGCGTGTTCTGGATTCTATAAAAACATTAAAACCAAGTGCATCGTTATTATCGTTATATCGCTCAAAGATTAATCTTTTGCAAAAAGAAAATGCAGAAGTTTTAAATTTAGTTTCTACATTAAAAACCGAGAACGAGCGTCTTGCTTCCAAAACCGAAACTATCTCGCAACACTTGGAAGCTGCAAAAAACAACACGTCAAGCTTAGTTGCTAAAAATAATGGATTAGCCACAGCTAACTCAAACATGTCCAATGCCCTAAAAAAGGCAAGCGCATTAAGTCTAGCATCTTTAGACGCCAAAGCTGTTAAACGAGTGACTAAAAAGCGTATTGTAAGCACAGATAATTCTAGTAAAGCTAATAAGTTATACGTTGCTTTTACCTTAGCTAAAAATAAATTAGCAACCTCAGGAGTAAAAGATTTATACATACAAATATTAAATCCTAACAACAATGTTGTTGCAGATCAAGGGTCAGTCTCGTTTGGAGAACAATCATTAATTTATAGTAAAAAATTAAAAGTAGAATATAAAAACCAAGATATTGATGTTAATACATTAATAACTACAGATATAGACGAACCTTTAACTAAAGGGGTTTATTTTGTAAATGTTTTTTACGATAATACTAGATTAGGAAGCACCTCTATATTGCTAAAATAATAGTTAAACAATAATTAATTTAATCCATTACCATTAATAATGGTTTTATTTTAGCATTTTATTTCAAGAAATAAAAAAGCTTATATTCGTTTATATTATCTCTAAAAACCCTTTTTTTGAACAAAATAAATTTTTTAAAAGAATCCTTAAAAAGCTTAAAAACTTCTGGGACATTGTTTCCAAGCTCTAGATTCTTAGCGTCAAAAATATTAAAAGGGATAGATTTTAATACTGCTAAATTGATAGTAGAGTTTGGACCAGGAAATGGTGTAATTACTAAAGAGATTTTAAAGCAGTTAACGCCTGATGCTAAGTTAATTAGTTTTGAAATTAACGATAAGTTTTACAATACATTATTAAATATTAATGACCCTAGATTAATTGTCTCAAATCAATCCGCAGATAGGGTTTTAGAAGTTATAAAAGACCATGGTTTTGAAGCTGTGGATTATATAGTATCTAGTCTACCGCTTACCAATATACCAAAGCCAATAACTAAGTCTATTTTAAAAAACTCTTATAAAAGTCTTAAGTCAAAAGGCTACTTTTTTCAATACCAATATAGTCTAACCTATTATGCAACGTTAAAGGATACCTTTAAGGGTAACGTTAATTTAGGTTTTGAGCCATTAAACATTCCGCCTGCATTTATTTACACTTGTCAAAAAGACTAATCATTTTTTGGTTGTACACTTTTATTTATCGTTTATCTTTGTACTACTATGGCAAACAACGACGATCAATTTAAAAAAGTAATCTCTCACGCAAAGGAGTATGGTTACGTATTCCAAAGTAGTGAAATCTACGATGGACTTAGCGCAGTTTATGACTACGCTCAAAATGGAGCAGAATTAAAGAAAAACATACGTGACTATTGGTGGAAAGCAATGGTGCAAATGAATGATAATATTGTTGGTATTGATGCAGCAATATTTATGCATCCAACCACATGGAAGGCATCTGGACACGTAGATGCTTTTAGTGACCCATTAATAGACAACAAAGATTCTAAAAAAAGATACAGAGCAGACGTTTTAGTAGAAGACTATTGTGCTAAAATTGAAGCTAAAATCGATAAAGAAGTCGCTAAAGCGGAAAAACGTTTTGGAGACGCTTTTAATAAACAAGAATTTATTTCTACCAATCCAAGAGTTTTAGGTTATCAAGAAAAAATTGATACCATATTAAAACGTTTAGGAAAATCTTTAGAAGCTGAAGATTTAGCAGATGTTAAAGCATTAATTGAAGAGTTAGAAATAGCTTGTCCTTTATCAGGAAGCAGAAACTGGACAGACGTTAAGCAATTTAACTTAATGTTTGGTACAAAATTAGGTGCAAGTGCAGAGACTGCAATGGATTTATATTTACGTCCAGAAACAGCTCAAGGTATTTTTGTAAACTTCTTGAATGTGCAAAAAACTGGAAGAATGAAAATTCCTTTTGGTATTGCTCAAACCGGTAAAGCCTTTAGAAATGAGATTGTTGCAAGACAATTTATTTTTAGAATGCGTGAGTTTGAACAAATGGAAATGCAATTTTTCATTAAACCAGGAACACAAAAAGAATGGTTTGATTACTGGAAAGAAACTAGATTAAAATGGCATAAATCTTTAGGTTTAGGCGAAGACAACTATCGTTTTCATGACCATGAAAAATTAGCACATTACGCAGATGCTGCAACAGATATTGAGTTTAAATTCCCATTTGGTTTTAAAGAATTAGAAGGCATCCACTCGCGTACAGATTTTGATTTAAAACAGCATGAAGAATTTTCAGGAAAAAAACTTCAGTATTTTGATCATGAAGACAACGCAAGTTATACACCTTACGTTTTAGAAACATCTATTGGTTTAGATAGAATGTTTTTAGCAGTATTTTCTAATGCTTTAATGGATGAAACTTTAGAGGATGGAAGTGTTAGAACAGTTTTAAAATTACCAGCAGTATTAGCACCTGTAAAAGCAGCTGTTTTCCCACTAGTTAAAAAAGACGGTTTACCAGAAATAGCTAAGCAAATTATTGAAGATCTGAAATGGGACTTTAACGTGTTTTATGACGAAAAAGATGCGGTTGGTAAGCGTTACAGACGTCAAGACGCTAATGGTACACCATTTTGTATTACAGTAGATCATGAAACTATAGAAACTAATACAGTTACTATTAGACATAGAGATACGATGGAGCAAAAACGTGTTAAGATTGAAGATTTAAAAGACTTAATCAAAGCTGAGGTTGATGTGAAGCATTGGTTAATGAAAATGTAATAATAGAGTACACGTTTAAATAACAAGATTAATGTGTTGTTTAAAATGATATAAATAAAAAAAGCTTCAGATATTTCTGAAGCTTTTTTTATGTCTTTAATATAAATATTTAAAATCTATAGCCAAGCGAAATTCCACCACGACCTACAACTTCAATATCACTATTTCCTAGTAGATCTCTCCCAATACCTAAGTAAACTTCTGCAACAAAACCGCGTTTACTTACAGCTTTAAAACCTGTTGAAAGTCCTATAGCTAAATCAGTGTAGTTTTCATCTTTAAAATCACCTCCTAAGCTTGGGTCACTGTCATCATATAAGATATAAATGTTATTGTTTTCTTCTCCTGTATGTAACATTGTAAAACCTTCGACAAAAAAACCTTCAGCGTACTTTTTAGAAAAATAATGTCTGTAGTAAGGTGTTATAGAAAATTTTCTGTATTCATCTAACCCTTGATCATTATCATCAGAAAAATTATAAAGGACACTAACACCAACTCCAGATTCTTCGTTAAGTGCTTTTTCATAAGTAATGTCTAAAAATTTAAATATGATTACATTGGTCATATTTAGTTTTAGCTCATTTTGTTTTTCATCAAATGCTACAGATGCATCTTGCTTTTCTTGAGCAAATCCATAAAAAGAAGTCAATAATAAAACGAATAATAAATGTGTTTTTTTCATAAATTAGGTTGATTGATTAAAGCGTATAACTTATCAAAAGCCATACCATTAGTAGATGGTAAATGTAATAAATGGTTGCGTAAATAAGAATAGTATTATTAATCTTCCTTATAAGCCAATAAGCGTAACGCATTTAAAACAACCACTATGGTTGATCCTTCATGAAATAATACAGCTAATCCAATATTAGTTAATCCAAGAATTGTAACAGGAACAAGTATAGCGACAACACCTAAGCTTATAAAAATATTCTCTTTAATAATGCGTTTAGAGGCTCTACTTAGCCCAATAACAAAAGGTAAGTTTTCTATTTTGTCAGACATTAAAGCGACGTCTGCAGTTTCTAAAGCGACATCACTTCCAGCTGCTCCCATTGCAACACTAACTGTACTTAAAGCCATTGCTGGTGCATCATTTACACCATCTCCAACCATTGCGATTTTTCCGTCTGTGGCTAATAAATCTTTAATAGCTTTTACTTTATCTTCTGGTAGTAAATTTCCTTTTGCTTCTGTTAATCCTATTTGTTTTGCAATAGCATCACCAACATTTTGATGATCTCCTGTTAGCATAATCATACGTTTAATACCAATTGCTTTTAGCCTTTTTAATGTGCTTTCTGCAGTTTGTCTTGGTGTATCCATAACGCTAATGATACCTATCACTTCGTTTTTTAAAGCAACCAACATAACGGTATGACCATGTTTTAAAAGGTTATCCATTGTTGTGATTACAGAATCTTCAAAAATGACACCTTCATCTTGCATTAATTTAAGGTTACCAATAAAGACTTTAGCGTTGTCATATATAGCAGTAATTCCTTTTCCTTGTATGGCTTCAATGTTTTTAGCAATGCCTTTAAAACGTATATTATGTAGCTTTTCAATATCCTTTGCTATTGCTTTTGCTAGTGGATGATTGCTTAAACTTTCTACTTCTAAAACAATTTGGAGAAATTCATTTTCATCAAAATTATTTAAAGCAATCACATTGGTTAATTTTGGCTTTCCTTCGGTTAGGGTTCCTGTTTTATCAAACGCAATAGTGGTAATACTTCCTAAATCTTCTAACGCTTTTCCGCCTTTAATTAAAACCCCTTTTTGTGCTGCTCTTGCAATTCCGCTAAGGACTGCACTTGGTGTAGATATGGCCAAAGCACAGGGACTTGCTGCTACCAAAACGGTTATGGCTCTATACAAACTTTCGTTAAATGTTTCGTCTATAACTAAGTAGGCAAAACAGAGTAAAACAACCACAATTATTACAATTGGCACATACCATTTTTCAAATTTTTTGGTTAAACGTTGTGTTGGCGATTTTTGGGTTTCCACCTCACTCACCATTTTAATTAATCGTGCTACTGTAGAGTCGTGACTAAGTTTTAAAACGTGCACTTCAATAGTGCTATCTCCATTTATAGTACCTGTAAATGCAATGTGTTTTTTATTGATGTGTTTAAACTCTGGTAAATTATTTAAAGTTGCAATTGCTGTTTTGTCAACAGGCATGCTTTCTCCAGTAATTGGTGCCTGATTAATACTGCTGTTTCCGCTAATTATTACACCATCTGCTGCAATTTTAGTGTTTGGTTTTATTACAATTGTTTCTCCAATTTTTAAATCTTCAATTGGTGTTTCAATTAGCTGATTTCCATTTTTTACCAATGCTATTTTTGGTGATAAATCACTTAATGCTTCAATAGATTTTTTAGCTTTATTCATCGCGTAATGTTCCAACGCATGACCTAAACTAAATAAAAATAAAAGCAAAGCACCTTCTGCCCAACTGCCAATGTATGCAGCTCCAATTGCAGCAGCAATCATTAAAAAATCGATATCAAATTGTCCTTTTGGTATTTTTTTTAACGCTTCAATAAAAATGAAATAACCACCAAAAAAGTAGGAAACCATGTAGCTTATTAATGAAGCCCAAGTTGATAAATCGGTTAGTTTTTCGATAGTAAATCCAGCGACCAAAAAAACACCACAAAGTATGGCATAATAGAGTTCTGTTTTTTTACCAAAAATTAAATTATGATTGTGGTTATGTGTGTCGTTAGTATGGTTGCTCATGTAATGTATACTGTATGATTATTGTTAATGACTGTGTCCTCCTTCGCCATTATTTAGTAACATATTTGTGCCTTTAATCACTATTTGTTTATCCTTTAAAGCTTCAGAATTTAAAATTTCGACATAGGCTTCCGTTTGTTTTCCAAGTTCTAATTTAAACGTTTCAAAACGAAATTCATCTGTATTTTCTTCGTCTAAAATTAAAACAAAAAACTTATTATCAACTTCAATTAGTGCTTCTTTTGGCAATCCGAATCCTTTTTTACTATCTATAATAATATCAGCATCTACAAACATACCTACAATAAAGTTTTCCTTGTCGTTATCTACGTGTCCATGTACTTTAACACGTCGTGTTTGCTCATCAATTGTGGTGCCAACTAAATGCACTTCTGCTTCAAAGGTTTTATCTGATGCTTCAGGAATGGTAAACTCGATTTTTTGATCTTTTTTAATTTGCATGATGTCCTTTTCAAAGACCAATAGTTCTAAATGAATGTGGTCAATATCCACAATTTCCATGATAACATCGCTTGGCGAAACATAGGTTCCGTTACTAACATTAACCTTTGTAACGTGTCCGGAAATTGGTGCATATAAGTTTATAGTTGAAGCAATGCGTCCTTGTTCTACACTACTCGGATTAAGGTTTAGCATTTGTAATTTTTTGCGTAATCCGTTATAATGCGCAAGGTTGCTTTTGTATGCGCTTTCGGCTTTTAGATAGTTTTTTTCTGAAGTAATTTTTTCATCAAACAATGTTTTTTGTCTGTTAAATTCAGATTTTAAATAATTTAATTGCTCTGAAACTTCTAAGTAATTTTGCTGAAGCTCTACAAATTCAGGATTTTCTAAAGTGACTAAAAGTTGTCCTTTTTTTACGCTATCTCCAACTAAAAATGGTGTTTTTGTAATATAACCACCTGTAAAAGTAGAAACACTAGATTTGTTTTTTGGTGGCACATCTATCATTCCGTTTACTTTTACGGTTTCGTTAAAATCGTATTCGGCTAAGGTGCCAAAAGCCATTTTTTCGCCTTCAAATTGTGCTTTTGTAATGGTGATGTCGTCCTTATGTGTTTCCGTTTCAGGAACTAGTTCTGTTGTCTTTTCTGATTTTCCGCAGGCTACTAAAACCAGTGAAAATAATAGGATGTATATCTTGTTCATCGCTTTATAGTGTTAAGTGATTGATGGTAATTACGGTTTGATTGTATTGATTTAATTGCTCTAAATAGCTAAGCTGAATATCTTTTGCAGTCTCTAAACTTTGGATGTATTGAAAGAAATCAATTTCCCCTTCTTTAAAGGTTCTGTTGGCTGTTTTTATAATTTCTTCGGAAAGGGTTTTTCCTTGCGTTTCGTAATAATTAATAGCGTCTTCGTACTGCTGAAGCTTTGCCAATAACGATTGGTATTCGGCATTTAATTTAGCCTGATAATCTTGTTTTTGTTCGGCAATAATATCTTGTGCAATTTTAGAAGCTTTAATTTTTGAACGTTGACCACCAAATAAAATAGGAATTTTAAGGCCCAATTGATAGCCTTTAATATTATCGTTTAAAGTACTGTTTGTACCTTGAAAATATTCCGCATTTAAATCTGGTAGCAAGCTTTGTTTTTCTAATTTAGTTTGTGCTTTTTGATAATTTATAGTCGCATCAAAAACCGATAAACCTACATTCTGATTAGCAGATAATTGCGTTATTTCTAGTTTTTGTAGCAAACCATCTGTAATAGAAATAGAATCTACTTGCACTATTTTTTTAAGTTGTTCCCTATATAAAACAACGTCTTGAAGCGACTGTTTATATAGTGTTTCCAACTGTTTCTGTTTGGATTGTGCAGTAATCATTTCTAGATAATTAGTTTCGCCTAACTCAAAACGACGCTTTGCTTTCTGTGCAAAATCTTTATATAAGCTGTCTAAATACTTGTAATTTTTGGCTTTGTTTTTAGCATAACTTAATTGGTAATAATTGGCATAAACTTGTTTTTTTATTTGCTGTAATTGCAAACTAAAATTAGCTTCTTGTAAACTAACTTTAGATTTGTTTACTCTCTTTTCAGCAAAATAAACCGTTGGAAATTTAAAGTCTTGTGAGATGCCAAAAACCTTAAGAGGCTCATTATTTATAGCTAAATTACTTTCGTCATAATTATAATAAACACTCGTTTTATCAAACGTAAAAGCCGAACTAACTAACGCGTTAGATTGGTCAATTTTTAAGTTTTCAGCTTTTAAATTCGCATTATTTTCAATTGCTAATTCTAAAGTCTGTTCAATATTTAGCGGTTTATTTTGCGCTTGAATACTAAAAGTAAAAAGCAAAATAAGTATTGTAGCTATTGATTTTTTATTCATTTTAAGTGCTTTTTTTTCTTCAAACCAAGCATATAAAACAGGTAATACTACTAAGGTTAGTAAAGTTGCAGTAAACAAACCACCAATAACAACCGTTGCTAAAGGACGTTGTACTTCTGCACCAGCATTTGTAGAAATAGCCATAGGTAAAAACCCTAAAGCTGCAGCTGCTGCAGTAAGTAAAACTGGTCGTAAACGTTCTGTGGTTCCTTTTTTAATACGTTCGTTTATATTGCTGAAACCTTCAGCTTTAAGTTCTTTAAAATGCTCGATTAATACAATTCCGTTTAGTACTGCAATTCCAAATAATGCAATAAAACCAACACCTGCCGAAATACTAAAAGGTAAATCTCTTAACCATAATAAAAGGATACCACCAACTGCAGATAATGGAATAGCAGAATACACAATTAGTGCTTCTTTAACCGAGTTAAATGCAAAATAAAGGAGGATAAATATTAAGACTAAAGCCACAGGTACTGCAACTAATAAGCGGTCTTTTGCACTTTGTAAGTTTTCAAATTGTCCACCATACGTAATAGTGTAACCAACAGGTAGCTTTAGCTTGCTTTCAATAATGTGTTGCACGTCGTTTACAACAGATTGTAAATCTCGGTTTCTAACGTTAATTCCAACTACAATACGACGTTTGGTGTCGTCTCGAGAAATTTGAGCAGGACCAGTTGTATAGCTAATTTCTGCTAATTCGCTAAGCGGAATTTTAGTTCCGCTTGGAGTATCGACATAGAGGTTTTGAAGACTTTCCATGTTTTTTCTATTATTTTCTTGAAGTCGAAGCACTAAATCAAAACGTTTTTCTCCTTCAAAAACACTTCCTGCTGTTTTACCAGCAAATCCCATGGAAATAACATCGTTTAAATCGGAAATATTAAGTCCGTAACGCGCAATTTTACTTCTGTTGAATTTTACACTCATTTGTGGTAAGCCTTCTACTTTTTCAACTGAAATATCTGCAGCACCTTCTAAATTTTCAATAAGTCTTTTAATTTCATCTGCTTTATTAGCTAAAACGGTTAAGTTTTCTCCAAAAATTTTAATCGCAACATCTGCACGTACACCAGTAACTAGCTCGTTAAATCGCATTTCTATAGGTTGGGTAAATTCTACTTCCATTCCTGGAATTACGGTTAAAGCTTCCTTGAACTTATCTGCTAAGGCATCTTTACTTTTTGCAGAGGTCCATTCTTTTTTAGGTTTCAGTTTAATAATCACATCACTTTCTTCCATAGACATTGGATCTGTTGGGACTTCTGCAGCGCCAATACGTGTAACCACTTGGTCTACTTCTTGAAAATTATCTAAAAGAATTTGTTCAATTCTTGTTGTGATTTCTATCGTTTTTCCAAGTGAAGTTCCAGTTTTTAAAACAGGCTGAATAACAAAATCGCCTTCGTCTAAAGTGGGTACAAATTCGCCTCCCATTTTACTAAAAATCCAAACACTAGAGGCTAGTAAAATTGCAGATAATACAACTACTATCTTTTTGTTAGAGAGTGCCCAATTAATAATAGGTTGATATGCTTTATTAAGGAAGTGCATTAGTCTAACCGAAATGTTTTTTGCAGACTGTTTACTTGGCTTTAAAAACAACGATGAGACCACAGGAACATAGGTTAAACATAAAATCATCGCTCCTATTAAAGCAAAGCTGAAAGTCATTGCCATAGGTTTAAACATTTTACCTTCAATACCACTTAAAGACAGAATTGGAATAAATACGATTAATATGATTAATTGTCCAAAAATGGCAGAATTCATCATTTTTGATGCGCTTTTTAGTGTTATTTGGTCAATTTCGGCTTGTTTTTCGGTTTTATTAATTTCTGAAAGCTGCGACGCTTTAGACATAATTTGAAACGCAATAAACTCGACAATAATAACTGCGCCATCAATGATAATTCCAAAATCGATAGCACCTAAACTCATTAAATTAGCATCGACATCAAATTGACGCATTAAAATTATTGCAAACAATAAACTTAACGGAATAACCGAAGCAACAACCAAACCAGAGCGCCAATTACCAAGTAGTAAAACCACCACAAAAATGACGATTAGCGATCCTAGAATTAAGTTTTCGGCAACGGTAAATGTGGTTTTTCCAATCAGTTCGCTTCGTTCTAAAAAACCATTAATATAAACACCTTCTGGCAATGTACTTTGTATGGATGCCACGCGTTCTTTTACAGTGTCAATAACTTCTTTAGAGTTACCATCTTTAAGCATCATGATTTGTCCTAATACTTTTTCGCCTTCTCCATTTCCTGTAATGGCTCCAAAACGTGTTGCGCTTCCAAAGCCAACAATAGCAACATCTTTAATGTAAATTGGTGAGCCATCATTTTTAACGACTATGTTTTTAATATCTTCTAAAGAGCCTACTAAACCTTCACCACGAATAAAAAAAGCTTTGTCATTTTTTTCGATATAACCACCACCAGAAACGCTGTTGTTTTTTTCTAAAGCATTGTAAATTTCTGCAATAGAAATATTCATTGCAGTTAGTTTGTTTGGGTTAATAGAAACTTCGTATTGCTTTAAAAATCCGCCCCAAGTATTCACTTCAACCACTCCAGGAATGCCTGACAATTGACGTTTTACAATCCAATCTTGGATGGTACGTAAATCGGTTGTGGAATATTTGTTTTCGTAACCAGGTTTTACATCTAAAATGTATTGGTAAATTTCGCCCAAACCAGTAGTTATTGGTCCCATTTCTGGAGTACCGAAACCTTCTGGTATTTTCTCGGAAGCCGATTTTATTTTTTCAGCAATAAGTTGTCTTGGTAGATAGGTTCCCATGTCGTCATTAAAAACGATGGTTACCACAGATAATCCAAATTTGGAAACCGAACGAATCTCTTCAACACCTGGTAAATTAGCCATTTCAAGCTCCACAGGATAGGTTATAAATTGCTCGACATCTTGTGTAGATAAATTGCGCGAAGTAGTAATAACCTGAACTTGGTTATTGGTAATATCTGGAACAGCACCAATGGGTATTTTGGTTAATGAGAAAATACCGAAGCCTACAATAAAGGCAGTAAAAAGGAAAATAATCAGCTTATTTTTTAAGCTGAATCTTATGATGTTTTCTAACATAATTCATAATATTTAAGAAATAATAAATGCCTGTTTTAAGTAAACAGGATTAAGATTTAAAATGAATTACGCGTGTCTGGGTGGCTGAAAAATAGAAGTTTTTTCAGAGTCTGTTATCGTTTCATTGTAGTGAAAGTTAAAAGGGATTTCAATAAATTCTTGGTAGTTAATCTCGAAATTGTTTGCAATACCTATAAAAGAAATGTTGATATGTGTACACATGTGGTGATTATCCTTAAACGGAAGGTCTTCGTGCTCTTTGTGGTCATTATCATGACTGTTTCTGGCATCTCCATAGTGTTCTGCTAAAAACTCAAAAAACGTATCACCATAATTTGCTTTATGGAATTCGGCATGCTCTAGCAACACACTAAACTTAGAAATATCTTCCAAGTTTATGTTGAAACTCTGAACGAGAATCAAAAGTGAATAGGTGATGGCTAGAATTTTGCTCATAATAACAATCAAATTTACAAAATTAGATGTGTCTTATGGTAACAAAAGTTACAAATGTCTTAAAAATAAGCTTTTAGTTGTACGTTTCCTGTATGGATGGTCTTGCTGGTTTCAGTCTTACGTCCAAAATACGTTAGGTTTAAATCTAAAAATTTGGTTAGTTTTTTTTGTGCTAATAAGGTCCAGGTAAAGTTTTTTCCGGGTTGTAAACCTTCAAGCATTTGGAAAGCGACAGGACTGTTGGCGTTACCTTCAAAGGTGTTGTTAAAGACATTAAATTCGCCAGAAATGGCACCAACCTGAGCATTTCCTTTTGGGGAATATGCAAAAGACAGTCCGTATTTTTGTTGTTTTAAGGTCTCTAGATTATTAATAGTATTGTCTTTGTTTGTAAATTGATAAAACACATCAAATTGTACGTTATCGTTTAATAAATAGGATAACTTAGGGTTGAGTTTATTGGTATCAATATCAAAGTTTTTGCTACTAAAATTTTCGCTGTTGCTAAATTGTTGTTCCAATGCAGAAGTCACAGTTACTAACCAACTGTTTTTAATTTTGTGTATAAAATTTAACTGATGACTTTTAAGATTATTCTCTATAAATCCGAAGCTTAGTGTGTTTTCGCTACTATTCCATAAATAGGTGTAAGACGTGGTGTAACGTTGTTTTCCACGATTAAAAAACAATACATTTCTAAAATTAAGTGTTAAGCCTAGTTGGTTTTCTTCGCCTTGTTTAAATGGATTTAAGTCAAAATCAGCATCGTCACGTATAATTTTTCGATCAATTAAATAACTACTTTGATTATAAAACTTAGATAATATTTTTTTTGTTTTACTCTCAGCGTTTACCCAATCAATAGGATTTAGGGTAAGGGTTTGACTTAACCTATTTTGGTGTGTTTTAATAAAAACTTGATTAGGTAAAAGGACTCTAATATATTCACCTTGATCTTGGAATTGCGCTATTTCAAACTCTTCAAGTTCTTGGATTCCGTTTTCATTATAATCTATCCATGTATAGGGACCTTGACCAGGCTCGACCTGCACATAAGTAAAGTCTTGTTGAGGTAAGGTTCCGGAATTAGTTTCAAACGCAGTGTTCCAAACAATACCATTTTTTAAAAAACGCTGATTAAATAATAACCGAGAGTTTAATGAGTTTTCGTTTGGCTGTTCTTGGTCTTTATTTTTTAAAGTTCTGTAATTAACATATAAGGACAGATTTGTTTTTTCGTTTTTAAGCAATCTAGTGTCTAAATAATATGTGTTTGAGCTGTTTACACGATCTAGTTTACCGTTACGTAAACTGTCATTAACACGGTATTTGTAACCAACTTCTGCGTAGATATTTGTACTATCACCAATACCTGTAAAAGCTTCATAAGCAGTAAAGCGTTGTGTTAAGTTGGTAAATTGTTGTGTTTGGTTAATACGTTCTTTGTTTTCTTCTGCAGAAAAACCTGTTCCAATCCATTGTTTTTTTAAGTTGTAGATGGCTTTATTGTAGGTCCTTAAAAATTTAGAAGAATTTGTTGTCCCGTTTGCTTTTAATATGCTAGACGCTGTGTTTAATCGTATATTGCCAATGTTTAAATTGGCGTTAAGATTATGTTTGTTTCCATTAAAATTTTCGGAATAATTTAAATGTTGAAAATTATAATTGATTTGACCTTTTTTATAGTGATAACTTTGTAATCCTGCAGTTATTAATGCTTGGTTGCCTAAGTTGACATTTAGTAAGTTTGAGTTGTCTTGGCTTAAATTCCAATCACGATTAAATTCTGGAGCATACAAACGTTGTATAGTTTTAAAATCTTGTTGAATGTAATCTGCATCAAAAACCGCATTTACATTCCATAAGCTATCATTTTTTATTACGTTTTGCTCTACTGTTAATTTGGTAGCTAAGCCATTATTGTTGGCATCGTCTAGGCTAGAAAATAGGTTTAGATCGTTTTTACTGGCAGCAACTTCAAAACCAACTTTTGTCTTTTTAGTAGGTTGGTAGACTCCGTTTACGGTTGCTATTTGTAGTAATGTTGGTGCTACCAATTGCACAATTGGTGCGTAATTACCTTGTTTTACGCCTGCAATAGGTGGCGTAAATTGATAAATGTTATTTATAGCATTGCTAGAAGACAATATATAATCACCTTGATTGTCTCCAACTAATGTAAACGTAACACCAAATAAGGTGTCGTCTGGATTGTTGGAAAACACATAAATAGTGTCACCATTAAAATCTTCTTTTTTGTATAAAATCCTATTCTCGTTGAAGGTTTCTGGTACTTCAGACAAGGCAACCATTTGTTGTGAGTCGTCTCCTGCAGTGCTTAAAATTGCAACTTGTTCTTGTGATAGATTTTGTTGTAATGGATTGTTTTTTGAGTCATTTTCAGAATACACTGAAACGCCTAATTTTAGTTTTTCGCTTTCATGATTTCCACCACCATAAGCTACAATTCTGGAGTAGTTTCTTTCAGAGTATTGAAAATCTATGCTAATTCTCATCTCAGATGTCATTGGGTAAGTGGCATTAAAGATAATTTCGCCTGCGTTATAATCTATAATATAATCTTCGTTTTCACCTCGTTTTATTGCTACACCATTTACATAAACGGTTTCGCTACCAGAGACAATTAGTACAAATAATTCTCCGTTTGGACCTTGTAGTTTATAAGGACCTTGGTTACCTTCTTGAGCAGTAAATTGATAATTGGTAAACTGACCACGCACTAAAGCACCAGACGCAAATACGTTGGTTTCTTGGTCGTCGTCTCCAAATTTAGCTTTGACTTGTAATCCTTGTACACGCTTTGTGAAGTTAGCAAAGTAGGATTGGTCATTAATTAAATCTATGTCTCCTGCACGAATGGCCCAATTGTCAGAGAATAATTCTAAAAACACTTGGTCAAACTCATCTAAACGTTGCGAATATCCTGTTTCTTGTAAAGGTATATTGGCGTCTTGTATGCTAGCACGAAGCGAGACGTTATCGTTTAGTTTTCCTGTAATTTGTAAATCAAGCTCACTGTTTAAAACCGAGTTTTGATTATTACCAATAGTTACACCACGACTAATACTTCCAGAGGTTGTTAAGCCATCAAACGGTTTGTAGCTGCTGTTAGTGTTAGGTTGTGTTAGTTGGACTAGTTTATTAATATTGTCTGTGTTTTCAACAATAACACTTTTGTCAAACTGTTTATAGGTTTTGGTTAAAAATTCGGGATAACTTTGGTAATTGATTATTATGGAATCTGTGGTAACAGGTTTTAAAAATGTAAGTGTAGACTTTCCAAAGTCTACTTTGTAATAACTACTGTCAATTGTTGTACCTGCTTTGGTTTCAATTTTAAAGCCATCAGCATTAATGCTAACACTGTCAATTTGGATGGTTTTACTTGTGGCAATAGTCTTTCGGTTTAACCCATTAGTTTGTTCTTGCGCAAACGCAAAAATTCCGAAGAAAATAAAAAAACAAGTAATGGTTAATTTCATCTATATCTATAACACCAATATAACTAGATTATTTTGTTAATATTTTTTCAGTAAAAATGGCGTAATTCATCTTGTAAAAGTAAAGCATTATTTAATTTAGCAGAAACAAAAATTTTTAGTACTATACTAGCTTAATAAAAAGCTTGTAAATAAACAGAAACATCAAACTAATACACATGAAAATTATCTCATATAACGTTAACGGAATTAGGGCAGCAATTAATAAAGGATTTATAGAATGGTTACAAAGTGCCAATCCTGATGTGATTTGTTTACAAGAGATAAAGGCAATGGAAGAGCAGTTGGATTTAGATTTGTTTAAAGACGCTGGTTACCATTATAGCTACTGGTTTAGCGCTCAAAAAAAAGGCTATAGTGGTGTTGCTGTTTTGTGTAAAACAAAACCTAAACATGTCGAGTATGGTACAGGAATAGAGTCTATGGATTTTGAAGGACGTAACCTTCGTGTAGATTATGATAACCTATCAATTATGAGTATGTATTTACCTTCTGGTACCAATGCTGCAAGATTAGAGCATAAGTTTGACTACATGGATTTAATCCAAAAGTATCTAAATAAATTAACAGAGACGTTACCTAATTTAGTTGTTTGCGGAGACTACAATATATGTCATGAAGAAATTGATATCCATAACCCTAAAATGAAAGGTGTTTCTGGTTTTTTACCAGAAGAGCGTGAGTGGTTAGGTGATTTTATAGACTCAGGTTTTATAGATTCGTTTAGGCATTTAAATCCTGAGCGTCAAGAGTATTCTTGGTGGAGCTATCGTGCAAATGCAAGAGCTAATAACAAAGGTTGGCGTTTAGATTATGCAATGGTTAGCCAACCATTACAACAAAAAATAAAAAGAGCAGTTATATTACCAGAAGCTAAACATAGTGACCACTGTCCTATTTTAGTCGAAATTGAATCATAATCCCAAATAATAACAATGAAAAACAGAATTTCAGTAATCCTATTAGTGCTTATAGCAACCAGTTGTGTCTCTCCAAAAGTGTATAAGGAGTTAGAAGGTAAATATGCAACCCTAAAAAAAGAAAACAGAAACCTAAAAGATGAAAACAATGACTTGTTAAAAGCTAAAAATAAAGCCAGTAATGATTTAGCACAACTACAAGCAAAATATGACGATGCAGTTAAACGTCGTGACCAATTAGAAACAGATTATGCAGTAGCGCAAAATAAATATGATGCCTTAAAAGCCTCATACGATGCACTAGATGCTAATAGCAGTTCTGCAATTGCAGCAAATACACAAAAAAATAGAGAGCTGTTAGCGCAACTAGAGACTAAAGAGCAAGCATTAGCTGCAGAAAATGCTAGACTAGCACAACTTAAAAAAGAGTTAGAAGCACGCTCACAACGTGTAGCAGATCTAGAAAGCATTATAGCATCCAAAGAAGCAGAAATGACAGCACTTAAAAATGCAATATCAAGTGCCTTAACAGATTTTGAAGGTAAAGGACTAACTGTAGAGCAACGTAACGGTAAGGTCTACGTATCTATGGAAAATAAATTACTATTTGAGTCAGGTAGTTGGGCAGTTGGTACACAAGGACGTAAAGCGGTACAGCAATTAGGAACCGTATTAGGTGACAACCCAGAAATCTCAGTACTTATAGAAGGACATACAGATAATGCACCATATCCACCAAAAGGAAACATAAGTAACAACTGGGACTTGTCAACAAAACGTGCTACAGCTATAGTAAATATATTACAAGAAAACACAAATATTAAAGCTAATAACTTAACAGCTGCAGGTCGTGGCGAGTTTGCTCCAATTGCACCAAATACAACAGCAGAAGGTAAAGCAAAAAACCGTCGTATAGAGGTTATCTTGACACCAAAATTAGACAAGATTACCAACTTATTAAATAATTAATTTAAGCGCGTTACCTCAAGGGTCAGGCTATCCGTTATATCTTTTTTTGCCATATATGGCAGCAAAAAAAGGATGCCACTTCTATCCTTAACGCAAACCTTAACAAACATTTGACCTTTAATTACTAACAATAATTAAAGGTCTTTTTATATTTGTTTAAAACGTTAACCAATTAAACCCATGAAATACACAACACTACCAAATACAGATATAAAAGTTAGTAAAATATGTTTAGGGACTATGACATTTGGGAATCAAAATACCGAAGCTGAAGGTCATGCACAATTAGATTATGCAGTTGATCAAGGTGTAAATTTTATTGACACAGCAGAGCTGTATCCTGTTCCAGCAACAGCCGAAACCTCAGGAAGAACAAGCAAGATTATTGGGACATGGTTAAAAAACAAAAAAAGGGAAGATGTAGTTATAGCCTCAAAAATAGCAGGAACAGGAGATTATACAGCACATATACGTACAACAGGCTTTACAGCAGATTCAATTAAAGAGGCTGTAGATTTAGAGTTAAAAAGATTACAAACAGACTATATAGATCTGTATCAATTGCATTGGCCAGAACGCCAAACCAATACCTTTGGAGTAAGAGACTACAAGCATAATCCAAACGATCCTTGGACAGATAATTTTAAAGAAGTTCTTGAAGCTTTAAACCAAGTAAAAAAAGAAGGTAAAATTAGAGAGATTGGCTTGTCCAACGAGAAAGCTTGGGGAACCATGCGTTATCTAGAAGAAGCTAAAACTAATAACTTACCAAGACCAGTAACCATCCAAAACGCTTACTCGCTTTTAAACCGTGTTTTCGAAGGTGATATGGCAGAAGTGTCATTAAGAGAAAATATAGGTTTATTAGTGTATTCTCCTATGGCTTTTGGAGTCTTGTCAGGAAAATACGTAAAAGGGATTGCTGGAGATAATTCAAGACTAAAATTGTTTCCAAGATTTGCAAGATATAGTAGTGAGCAATCTACACTAGCAACAAAAAAATATTTAGAATTAGCAGAGCAAAACCATCTGTCATTAGCTCAAATGTCGTTAGCATTTGTAAATCGTCAACCATTTGTGACTAGTAATATTATTGGTGCTTCAAGTTTAATTCAGTTAAAAGAAAATATTAATTCTATAAATTTAACATTAAATGAAGAATTAATGGAACAGATAGAAAATATTCATGCCATAATTCCAAACCCTGCACCTTAGTTGTTGTAGGCATTTACTGTGTATTTTAACACATTTTATCGGTAATAAATGTAGTTGGTCTATAATAGTATTTTTAACAGTTTTTCAAGGTGATTTTTTTTTAGTTTAGGTGATTAAATTAACTAACGATTTCTCAAACTAATGAAAAAAACTACGTTCATTTTAGCTTTGCTACTATTATTTATAGGATGGCAAGCTAATTCACAAATTACAACTTACCCTTATTCAGAAGATTTTGAAGCAGGTGATGGTGGTTGGGTAGCCGATAATACCAATAATGGTACTTGGGCACTTGGTCTACCAGCTGCAGTAGTAATAAATAGTGCAGCTTCAGGTGCTAACTCCTGGGTAACTAACTTAACAGGTAACTACAACGCTAATGATGATTCGTTTGTAACAAGCCCAGTGTTTGACTTGTCTTCTTTAACTGCACCAACAGTATCATTTAATATATGGTACGAGGCTGAATTTAGTTGGGATGGTGCTGTATTCCAAAGCTCAATAGATGGAGGTGCAACTTGGCAAAATGTAGGCGCTTTAGGTGATCCAAATTGGTACAATGATGGTACTATTAATGGTGGTCCTGGAGGTCAACAAGTTGGATGGACTGGACGTAATGGTTCAGGTTCAAATGGATGGATTAATGTTAATCATGCATTGGATGGATTAATTGGTCAGACAAATGTAATCTTTAGATTTGCTTTTGCTTCTGATGGATCAGGTCAGGATGACGGTTTTGCTTTTGATGACGTAAGTGTCTTTAATACAAACTGTCCAAATCCTACAGCTATAACAGCAGCAGGTATTACAGCTACTTCTGTAGATTTATCTTGGACATTAGGAGGAACAGAAGCTGCTTGGGAAGTAGTTGTTCAACCAGCTGGATCAGGAGCTCCTACAGGATCAGGTGCGCCAGCAACAGATAACACTTTGTATACAGATAATACTTTAACTCCTGCAACAGACTATGAGGTTTATGTTAGAGCAAATTGCGGTACAGACTTAAGTGTTTGGTCAGGACCAATAACTTTTACAACAGCATGTGCTGTATTTACTCCAGACTACTTAGAGGATTTTACAACTATTCCTGCTAACTGTTGGGATGTTGCAGATAATGGAGACGCAACAACAGGTCCTACAGACTTAGGTGCCTCTTCTTGGGTTAATGATGGTTTTATTAATAATGGATTTACAGGAGCTTATAAAATTAACTTATGGTTAGCAGCAAAAAGCGATTGGTTATTAAGTCCACTTTTCGATTTAACAGGAGGTCCTTTTCAAGTAGAGTTTGATTTTGCTGTAATGACATTTGGTAGTACTACTACTGCTGGAACGTTAGGGTCTGATGACACAGTAGAATTATTAATTACGACAGATAACGGAACAACATGGACTGTATTAGAAACGTTTGATTCTACTTCAGTTATTCCTGCAACAGGAACACATGTAGTACAAGATTTAACTGCTTATGCAGGAACAACTGCTCAGTTTGGTATTAGAGCTTCAGAAGGAACTGTTGATGACACTAACGATAACGATGTTTTTGTTGATAATTTTCAAGTTAGAGCCATACCTTCTTGCCCAGAGCCTTTAGCTGTAGTAGCTACTGCAACTGGAGACTCAACTGCAGACATTACATGGGATGCTGGAGCAACAGAAACTGAATGGCAAATTTGGGTACAACCAGCAGGAACTGGAGAACCAACAACAGATGGTGTAGTAACTTCTTCAAACGCTCCATATCCAGCAACAGGCTTAACACCTAGTACTGCTTACGAAGTTTATGTAAGATCAAATTGTGGTACAGATGGTTACAGTGTTTGGGTTGGTCCAGTTAACTTTACAACCTTAAATACACCTCCACCTGCTCCAGTTGGTGTAACATGTGCAAGTGGAACATCTACATTTATATTTACTGAAGATTTTGGTAATGATACTAATTATGTGCCAACAGGATGGACAGGGACAACATTTGCAGACACCAATGGAAATTGGGATATTACAACTGTAAATGGAAATTCTACAGGAACAGGTCCTAATATTACGTGGGACGGAAATGCAGGAACACATCTTGAATATGAAGGATCAGGTAATACAACTAACGTAGCCTCAGCAATTACTCCAGCTATAGACTTATCTACAGCAATAGATGGTGCAGAACTATCTTTTTGGATGCATGCATTTGGAGATAATATGGGAACCTTAAATATTGGTGTTAGCACCTCACAAACTGGTCCTTTTACTTCAGAGTATACTTGGATAGGAGACTATCAATCAACAGCAGATGAAGCTTGGGTACCAATTGGAGTTAATTTAGATGCTTATTTAGGTCAAATTATCTATATAGAAATTAGTTATGTTGGAACAGGAGATACCTGGGAAAGTGATATGGCAATTGACCAAGTTAGAGTAGAGGCTTGTGGAGATTTTTGTATAGCACCAAGTGGATTAACAGCAACAGCAATTACTGAAACCTCAGCTGACATTTCATGGACTCCAAATGGAGCAGAGGCAGAGTGGAATTATGTAGTTCAATTAGCAGGAACAGGAGTTCCTACTTCAGGTACTTCTACAACTGCTACAACTATACCAGTATCAGGATTAGATCCAGCAACAGCTTACGAAGTATATGTTCAAGCTGTTTGTGGAACAGAAAATAGTACATGGGCTGGACCTTTTACTTTTTCAACGCTACTTCAATTTAACTTTACTTTAGATTGTGCTACGGATGGACCACAAACAATAGATTATTGTTATGGTAATAATGATACTAATGTGTTTACTTTTACATCTACGGATGGTACACCTCTTAATTTAACAATTAACGCAGGTCAAGTTGAAAATAATTGGGATGAAGTAATTGTGTTAGATTCTGACGGAGTTACTAATTTAAACGCAGCATCACCTTATGGTGTAGCTGGTCAAATAGGTGGTTTAACCTTTCAGTCATCAGGAGATACTATTTCTTTTGCTGTAGAATCGGATGGAAGTGGTAGTTGTCAAAGTAATTCAACGTATACTTCAATTAATTTAACAGTAACTTGTGCAACTTGTGTTAATCCAACAGCAACATTTGTTGTGGTAGATGATTGTGCAAATGGTGATCAGTTTTTAGTAGATGTTGATATAACCTCTTTAGGTGATGCAACAACTTTATCTATTGAAGATAATCAAGGTAATCCACCAGTAACAGTGTTTGGAACAGGAATAGAACAGTTTGGACCTTATCCTTTTAACACAGATATTATATTTACAGTGTCTAATACAGGTGATGCTAATTGTGTTATTACTAGTAATGCTATATCTTTAGCAGCATGTCCACCAGTAAACGATAATCCATGTAACGCTACAGTAGCTTTAGTTAATAATGGTGAGTCTTGTATTGATGTAAATTCTGGTACTTTAATAGAAGCAACAGACTCTGGTTTACCAGGAGGATCTTGTACTACAAGTGCAGATGATGATGTTTGGTACCAATTTACTGCATTAGGTGATCAACAAATAATTCAGATTTTAAATGTTACAGGAGGCTTTAACGTAGATCATGCACTATATGAACTAGGTACAGATTGTAATGATTTAACTCAATTATACTGTACAACAGATGATGCTAGTATTACACCAACCTTAACTGTAGGTAATGTGTATTACATCAGAGTATTCTCTGCTGGTACAACAGCAACTACAATAAACTTTGATTTATGTATTCAAACTTTAGGTGTGCCAACGTATTGTACTGAGGCTTTACCAATATGTGCGGATCCAACAATTTTTTATCCTAGTATTGTAGGAGATCAAGTGGCACCTCCATATATCGATTACGATTGTTTAGGAAGTCAACCAGATCCTCAATGGAATACCATCCAATTTGATGACGCAGGAGATTATGTATTCCAATTAGCACAAACAAATGATGCTGGAACAGGATTAGATATTGACTTTATAGTTTGGGGACCATTTCCTGGTCAAGAGGCAGGATGTTTTGATTTGTTACCTGATACTATTGCAGATTGTAGTTTTTCTGCAACAGCAACAGAGACTATAACATTAACAGGTGTACCTGCTAACTCGATTTATATAATCTTAATTACTAACTATTCTCAGCAATCAGGAAGCTATGTATTTACACAAGAATCTGGTCCTTTAGACGGAACAAATTGTGATGTTGTATGTGAAGTAGCTTTAGATTATGATGGTATTTTAATAGAGCAAGGATTATCTGCTCCAGAAGGATCAAGTGATGACATTAACTTATGTGGTGCTACATCTGTAACATTAACTGCAGAAACAGCTTATGCTGTTGATAGTTATGACTGGTATGTTAATGGTATATATCAGGATGGAGTAAACTCTCCAACTATTGAAGCTACAGTTTCAGGACAATACCAATGTATCGTTGGTGGTGGTATTTGTGATGATTTTACGTCTTCATTAATAGCTAATATTAATTTCTTCGATTCAGCTACAGCTGCACCAGCACCAGCTTTAGAAGTTTGTGATGATGGTTCAGGAAATGGTGTATTTGATTTAGAGAGTCAAACAGCAACAATTTTAGGAACTCAAGATCCAGCGGATTTTGTAGTAACATATTACTCGGCTTTAGCAAACGCTCAAGCAGGAATTGGCGCATTAACATCGCCACATACAGCTACAGACGGTACAACTATTTACGTAAGAGTGGAAGATGTTGATGCTGTAGGCTCTGATTCTGGTTGTGCATCAACTAATACTAGCTTTAATTTAGTGGTAAGTACAGCTCCAGAAGCAACTCAACCAATGGACATTGAAGTTTGTGATGATGGTGCAGGAAATGACGTTTTTGATTTGACACAAAATGAAGCAACTATTTTAGGTGCTCAAACAGGAGTGGTAGTAACTTATCATAACCTAGAAGCAGATGCGATTAATGGAGAAAATGCCATAGCTAACCCTTCTGCTTATACTATTACAGGAAGTGAAGAGACTATATTTGTTAGAGTTGAAAATGTAGCAGCAACAGATTGTTATAAAGTAACAAACTTTAATATTATATTTAATGCTACACCAGAAACAACATTTAATCTAGACATGCCATATGAGGTTTGTCCAAACGCAACATCACCAATAACCATTACTGCTCAAGCAGAGAATTACGCAGCTAGTGAAGTAAGTATCAAGTGGTATAATGAAGGTGTTGAGATTGTTGGTCAAACAGGATTAGCATTAAACACTGTTTTAACAGCAGGAGAATATGAAATTGAAGTAACATACACTGAGACTGGATGTTCTAAATCAGAGTTTGTCACTGTAGTAGAGTTAGAAAACTGTACGATACCACAAGGTATCTCTCCAGGTGTATCACCAGGATTAAATGACAAGTTTGATTTAAGTAGTTTTGATGTACAAAGTTTAGAGATATACAACCGTAATGGTACTTTAGTTTACTCTAAAACAAATTATGTAGACGAATGGGAAGGTCAATCTAACGCAGGTGACGAGTTACCAGTTGGAACTTACTACTATGTAATGAAGTATCAAGGAAACAAAACAAAAGCCTCTTGGGTATATATAAACAGATAAACTAACTAGAAACCAACAAGACAACAGATGAAAAAAATAATATATATCGTATTCCTAGTGTTTATAGGTGTACAAGCCCAACAAGACCCACAGTACACACAGTACATGTATAACATGAATGTGGTCAATCCAGCTTACGCTGGATCTACAGAAGGTGTTGCCATAGGTGCACTTTACAGAAGTCAGTGGGTTGGATTAGAAGGAGCACCAACTACAGGAACACTAACCCTACATTCACCAGTTGGTAAAAATGTAGGTTTAGGACTGTCTTTAATAAGTGATGAGGTAGGACCAGTAAGCGAGACTAATGCTTATGTTGATTTCTCATATACTATTCCTGTAGGTACAGGCACCAAATTAGCGTTTGGATTAAAAGCAGGAGCAACGTTTCATGATATTGGATTAGCAGGATTAGATTTAATAGATGCTAATGATCCTTTTTTCTCAGAAAATATTAATGAAGTTACTCCAAATATTGGAGCTGGATTATATTTTTACAAACCAAGTAAGTTTTATATATCTGCCTCTATGCCTAACATTTTAAATTCTGTGCATTTAGATGCAAATGGCTTTAAAATAGGATCAGAGACGCAACACTTTTTTGGAGCAGCAGGATACGTATTTGATTTATCAGAAAACTTTAAGCTAAAGCCACACGCTTTAGCTAAAGTTGCTTTTGATGCACCAGTAAGTTTTGATGTTAACTTAAACTTATTTATGTATGACTTTGTAGAAGTAGGAGCAGGTTACCGCTTAGACGATTCTTTTAGTGGTATGGTCAACTTTTTAGTAGCACCTAATTTAAGAATAGGTTATGCGTATGACAGTATCCAATCACAATTAGATGTTGTAACCAACTCATCACACGAGATTTTTATCAACTTTGATATTAATCTTCCAAGAAAAGTATCACGTTCACCACGTTATTTCTAATCATAAGCTAACCAATACAATGAAAAAAATACAACTATTTATATTCGCGATATTACTAAGCAGTACCAGTGTGTTTGCTCAAAGTGATGCGACAAAAAGTGCTGACAAACATTTTGATAAGTTAGAATTTGTTGAAGCAGCTAAAGCCTATACCAAATTAGTAGAAAAAGGAGAAGCAGACGCATACGTTTACCAGCGATTAGCCGAAGCTAACTACAATACATTTAATACCGTAGAAGCAGAAAAATGGTATGCAAAAGCATTAGAAACAAACGATGATGCAGACATGCTTTACAAATATTCTGAAATGTTAAAAGCGAACGGAAAATATGAAGCATCAAACACACAAATGAAAAAATTTGCATCGCTTTACTCTAACGATGACAGAGCTGTAGCCTACAATTCAAATCCAAATTATTTAGAGGACATTTTAAAATCTGAAGCAAAATTTACTGCACAAAATTTAGATTTTAATACAGCAGCTTCAGACTTTGGAGGTATTTTAAAAGACGGAAAACTTTATATTACATCCGCAAGAAATGACTCTAGACGTAATTATGGATGGAATGACCAACCGTTTTTAGACATCTATGAAATAACAAAAGCAGAGGACGGAAGTTATACTGAACCAAATTTACTTAACGGAAAAATAAACACTAAATATCATGAAGGTGTGGTATCATTTACACCAGATGGTAATACTATGTACTTTTCAAGAGAAAGCTTTTTTGAAAACATGTACGAAAAGCTAAAAACAGGAAACACAAAAATTAGTGTTATTCAGTTATTTAAAGCAACAAAATCTGGAGATAAATGGGAAAAAGTACAACCGTTAAATATCAACACTAATACTTACTCAGTAAAAAACCCATCAGTAAGCAAAGACGGAACAACGTTATACTTTGCATCTGACATGCCAGGAGGATTTGGTAAGTATGATATTTATAAAGCTACAATTAATGCTGATGGTATGGTTGGAACACCAGAAAACTTAGGAAACAAAATTAATACCTCAGGACAAGAAATGTTTCCGTATGCTGGAGCTAATGACTACCTGTTTTTTTCTTCAAACGGTCACTTAGGCTTAGGTAACTTAGATGTTTTTTATACAGAATATTCTGGTACAGCAAAAGTAAAAAATATGGGAGCACCAATTAACAGTAAAGCAGATGATTTTGCTTTTAACATTGATGCTGACAAAAACGGTTATGTATCTTCTAATCGTGAAGGTGGTAAAGGTAGTGATGACATTTATGCTATTAAAGAAATTAAACCTTTATGCGAAGTAGATATGATTGTAAGTGTTGAAAATGCTGAAACAGGTGAGAAATTACCTAATGCATCAATTACACTTTACGATGCTAAAGGAAGCGTTATTGACACACAAACAACAAATACTCAAGGTATAGCTACCTTTAATACTGACTGTGAAATAGAGGCTAGTCTAAAAGTGACAAAAGCTGAATTTGAAGACAACAATATAACAGCAAATACAACAAGAGAAGACAGATTAAATGTTAGTGTTGACTTAACACCTATAAAGAAAATTATTGTTGAAGATAAGGTTGTCTTAGATCCAATTTATTTTGAATTTGATAAATCTAATATCACAGCTCAAGGTGCTGCAGAATTAGACAGATTAGTATTAGTAATGAATAAATACCCAGAAATGGTAATTTACGCAACTTCGCATACTGATAGCAGAGGTAAAGATAGTTACAACATGAACTTATCTGATAGAAGAGCTAAATCAACCGTAGCCTATGTAGTATCTAAAGGTATTGATGCAAGTAGAATAACTGGTGATGGAAAAGGTGAGTCTGAACCATTGTATGACTGTGGATCTAGTTGTACAGAAGAGCAACATCAATTTAACAGACGTTCTGAGTTTACAATCGTAAGCGGTGGACCACAACAACAATAGATATTAGTTTAACAACCAATTAAAAACCAATTTAAAAGCCACATCTTTGATAGATGTGGCTTTTTATTTTATTCTTATTTTAAGCATTAATTTTACCAAGAACGATACGGATTTTCGCTAAGTTGCGAATTATAATATTTAATATCTCCTGTCACTTCAACACCTAACCAATCTGGTTTTACAAAAGTTTCGTTTTCATGGTCTAACTCGACCTCTGCAATAATTA
>Ga0209291_1000506_pt1 | contig 37377 bp, 29 predicted proteins | sample GOMGulsemesocosm_FD_184633 | JGI IMG/M metagenome (GOLD analysis project Ga0209291, IMG submission 184633) | Methane-oxidizing microbial communities from mesocosms in the Gulf of Mexico - GOM9B Gulf of Mexico (SPAdes) (version 2) | ecosystem: Environmental > Aquatic > Marine > Cold seeps...
GCAGTTTGATCAAGAAAAAATCATCGAAATTGAGCAAAATGGTGAAATTTCCCTTGATATTAATGGAAAAAATATTAAATTGAGCTTAGAAGATGTAGAGATATCTTCTCAAGACATTGAAGGATGGTTAGTAGCGAATGCTAATGGACTAACTGTAGCCTTAGATGTTACCATTTCTGATGAACTACGCAACGAGGGGATTGCTAGAGAATTAGTAAACAGAATTCAGAATTTACGTAAAGATTCTGGTTTTGAAGTAACAGATAAAATTATGGTTGCTATCCAAAAAGATGGGATTCTAGAAAATGCGTTAGATACAGCTCTTGAGAATTATATTAAAACGGAAACATTAACCGAAAAAATTGATTTACTAACCACAGTAAATAATGGTGTAGATATTGCCTTTGACAATATAGAAACTAAATTATTTATTGAAAAAATTTAAAAATATGTCAAACGATATAAAAGTAAGATATTCAGATATGGATTTAGCAGATTTTAAAGTAATCATAGAAGCTAAAATTGAAAAAGCAAAGTCTGACATTGAGTTGTTGAAAAGCGCTTATATGAATGATCATAATAACGGAACAGAAGATACTTCACCAACATTTAAAGCTTTTGATGAAGGGTCACAAACCATGAGTAAAGAGCGAAATATGCAATTGGCAATACGTCAAGAAAAATTTATTCGTGATTTGAAAAATGCCTTAGCGCGTATAGAGAATAAAACATACGGTGTGTGTAGAGTTTTAGGAAAACTAATTAGTAAGGAACGCTTAAAAATTGTTCCGCATGCAACACTTAGCATTGATGCTAAGAATTTACAGAAATAACAATTCCTACTACGGGATAAATAAAGCGCTCCTTCTTGGAGCGTTTTTTGTGTAACATAGTTACACAAATTTAAAAATAGAATTTTAAGTTGAGATCATTTATTTACATATTTCTAATAACTTTTACGGTTGGGTTTTCCCAAAAGAAAACAGAACAGGTTATTACTATTGATGAAGCTGTAACTCATTTAATGTTTGATTTGGATAATGTGTTTACAATTAAGGTAAGTACAAGTAAATCAAATCAAGTATTCATAAAAGCTATTAGTGAAGGAGAGTATGCAAATCATTTTGTGATTACCCAAAAAGAACAACATCATAACTTAACAATAAAAGGAGTGATAGCCTTTACCTTTCCAAACAAACAAGATAAACTAAGTGTTCATAAGGTACATGCTATAGCTGTTGAAATTATCGTTCCAGAACATTTGAAAACATTTGTATCAAGTAATATATAGGTAATGTAAGTATTTCAGGAAGCTACGATTCGTTAACAACGGATTTATTATCAGGAGATTGTTATTTGAATAATGCCTCAGGAAGCTTTGAAATAAAAACAGTCACTGGAGATATTAGTTTAACTGTAAAAAGTGGAGAGGTAAATGCTGTTTCTAAATCAGGAACAATTATTCAAGAAAAAATATCCAAAGGAAAGTCAACTTTTTTTCTTAAAACTGCTAAAGGAAACATAATGATTGTCAAAGCGAAATAATAATTTATTACTTTAGCAATCGTTTAAAACCTACCAGTGAGCTTAATTATTATTTGATTTGGTTCAATTAAAAAGTAATAGTATTAATTGATAACTCAAATGTTTGTATTAAGGTAGTGATTTTTAGATGAAAAAATAATAAACTTGTCAGGTTGAGCTTGTCGAAACCTTAATAAAAGTAACATGAATTTAAAAAAGAGTATTGGGTTAATTGCTTTGATATTGATTGTTGATCAGATATCAAAGCTATATATAAAAACAAATTTTGGTTTAGGAGAATACATTAATGTATTCGGTCTGAATTGGTTTGAAATCCGTTTTGTAGAAAACCCAGGAATGGCTTGGGGAAGTAAATTAAGCGACTTCTTACCGATAAGCGAACCATTTGCAAAAGTGTTTTTAACATCGTTTAGATTGGTTGCTATAGGATTTATCGCTTATTGGTTAGTTAATTCAATTAAAAAAGAAGCTCCAAAATTATTAATTATTGCTATTTCTTTAATTTTTGCTGGCGCCTTTGGAAACAATATTGATTCTTTGTTTTATGGATTAATGTTTGATTCAGGAACTACTTTTAATGCGCAATATAACGACTGGGTAGGCTACTCAGGAGTATCACAGTTAAACTATGAAGGGTATAGTAATATGATGCAAGGTTGTGTGGTGGATATGCTTCGTTTTCCATTTGCCTCATGGACATGGCCTGAATGGATACCTGGTGTAGGAGGAGATCATTTTACCTTTTTTGACCCAGTTTTTAACATTGCCGATATGGCTATTAGTACTGGTGTAGGAATACTATTGGTGTTTAATAAGCGTGTGTTTCCCGTAAAAGGAGAGTAGTGAGCTTATATAAAGTGCCGTACGACGTAAGTAAGTCGACCACTGGAATTCTTCACGAGTTTAAGTATACATTTTATATGGCGTTGTGTGTACGTTTTAATTTGTTTTTTAAATCTTCGTTTCTACTGTCGAAGCAATATTGTCTCTATTAATTGTTGTAATTGAATATTTGGTTTTGCTTAACCATACATCACATATCAAACTATTAATCACAAATATATTTTTGGTTTTTTAAAGTGGTCATACTTTTGTCTAATCTTAGGCTAGTAAAAACTAAATAATAATTATCATGAAAATTTCAAATAACTCAATTCTATTTTTGGTAGTAGCATTTATTCTTTACACATTGCCATTTTTTGGGCAGCAAAAGCTTGATACTTTCAAATACCAAGGCAAGAGTTTCAGCTATTCAATCCAATTACCTTTAGATCATGATGCTACTAAAGAATACCCTGTTTTAATAGGACCTTCTGAAGCTAAAACAATCAAAGATGAAAGTTTTTATTGGCAAGGAGTCAAAGATACTCAAGGCTGGATTCTTATTGGCTACAGAATTTATAGTGCTACAAATAGAACAGGAGAAATTAAAGCACTCTTGGAACATTTAAAGGCAAACTATAAGGTAGAAGCTAATAAGTTTCATACAGTTTGTTTTAGTGCTAACAGTGCAAGTATTTTTGATTTGGTTATGAAAATACCAAGTTATTTTGCAGGTATAACAGGCATGGCTGGAAACCCGAATAATGGTAACCAAGAAAAGTTAAAGCAATTAAAAGGTGTGAAGGTTCAGTTTGTTGTTGGAGATAGAGACAACTATTGGATGCGTTCTGCCAAAAAAAGCCATCAACTTTTACAAGAACGGGGTATAGAAAGCACAATAGAAATTATCAAAAACGGAGAACATGTTATGAAACCACTCATAGGAAAAGGTTTTTTGGATAGAGCAGAACGCTTAAGGAGATAAATATGCATTGCTTTTTTCATTAAGCACTAAAACTGTATTATTTGTAGATGTTGTTATGCGTTTTTTTATTTTATTATGTGTAGATTTCTATAAGTTCAGCAGTTCCAGAAAGAATTCATCCAATTTAAAAATTAAAATTAGATATTACTTTAAAAGCATTAAAAATAAAAGCCATTCTTCCTACACCTAAGTGTAGCAGAATGGCTTCTACTTCAAGTAACTGGAATTGATTCTTTATTCGACTAAAGAATCAACTATCATCTTTTCTTGTTTATGATCTCTTATTTCCTCGGAACCATCAGCATCCCAGCCTAAAAAATAATCCTTATCAATCCACTCGGGACGTTCAAGGTTGTAACGATGCAGCATTACTTTTTCAGCCTCAGCAAAAGCACCTTCAACCCATCCTTGTTGATCGGAATATGCTTCTCCAACAATAAAAACCCTTTCATTTGGTTGAGGTTGTCTAATTTCGGGCATAACGTTAGATACAATATACCCCGATTTCCAGGCATGATAACCACCTCCATAAGGATCATCACTCCAGTCTTTGTAAGCTGACGTGTAAGGTTCTGGAATGGTAACTCCTTCGCCATGCATTTCCCTAACTTCATTCATTACTTCATCAACCATACTTTTAGTTGCTGGAGGAACGTCTTTAGCAAGATAGTCCTTGAACTGCTTTGCAAGTGTAGGCGTTGATTCCAAATACTTCGTTGATCTTGTTTCAAAAGGTTTGTCTTTTTCCATTGCCTTCCAAAATGTAACGGTACGCATATCATTATAACTCGCTAAAAACAATGAATGGTTATTGGAATCTGTTCCAAAATAGTAGCATTGACGCATTGGCAGATCCGTTACAGATGGTGATTGATATTCCTTAGGGTCAGTTGGCCACCAAGGATATTCGAAACCAAGCAGTATTTTCAGCGAAGGTTCATTCATCACGGTTTTTATGTTACTATTTAGGGGGCTACTTTCGGTATTAAAAGGATTGAATAAAAAATTGCTTTGATCCAGTAACTCTAGCGATCTACGAGGCATACCCAAGATAATATCGTCGGCATATACTGTCCATTGCTTAGAAACATCTCGAACCTTGTAGTTGTGTTTTGTACCTGTTCCAACATGCTCAAACGTTAACTTGTATTTTCTTTTTGTGTTGTCATCAGCTGTTGTTTTAGCAAATGTTACAAGTGCATTGTTTGGTCGGATTGTTCCACCGGCATTCACAAAATTGTTAGCTGTTACCTTTAATACTTTATCGAAACCTCCTTCGATGGTATTGTATTCCACCTCATCATCAGAAAAATCTCCTACCATATATGGGAAAGCTTCCGCTGAATTCCAATTTATTGTGTTTGAATAATAACCTCCCGCATTTGCCAAAAACTCATAGCACTCTTGCGAGCTTCTGTCTTTCAACAAGTTCCAAAAACCAATTTCATAAACGTACTTTCCAGCGTATGGTCCTTCAAAATTATAGCGTAGCGTTCGTTTCACACGTCTCCATTCAGCCTGTGGGTCGTTACTACCTTGAATTTTCTTAATACTTTCACCATCTGCCATCAAAACAGTGTCTATGATGTCATTAAATATATAGTTAGCACTTTTTCCTTCATATTTTTCTTCAACATTATAACGTGTTTTAAAACCTGGCTTGTCATAATCCTTGGCTGTGTAACGTTGTTTCCTTAAATAGATCAGCTGGTTATTAGAATCGCCCATTTCGAATGGAATACTATTAAGCAAATTATCAGCCTGATATTTATCAATCAGACCAGTAATAATTTTTTGGGTATCCATATAGCGCATACCTCCGAGTTCCGCCGTTACTTCCATTCCTGGAAGTTTTACGGAATCCAAACGTCCACAAATTCGATCACTTGCTTCGAAAACTTCCACTTTCAAATTCAATGGTTTCTTGTCTTTATCAAGCCCTGTTTTCAATCGATAGGCAGAATACAAACCAGAAGCACCTGCTCCGATTATTGCCACATCCAAATCTAAGTCTGGTTCTGGCTCGCTTGTAAAACGTTTGTGTCCTTTTACAATCTTTTTTGCCGAAGGTTTAATGGCTGCTTTTCTCATGAGACTACCATTTACTGCTTTTTGAGCAGTAGTATCATCGACTATTGACTCAGTATCAATTGCTTTGTTCAAATGCGGTGCATACTTTTCGAAGGAATATTCCCAATCGATAGACATGTATTCTAAGAATCCTTTGTCCTCTGGCGTTAGGGTATCTAACATCATTTTTGATATCAGGTCACCGAGCGTTGGAATAAACTTGGCTGCCCAACCTGCCGTGTACACCACAATGTTCTTATTATTGTTTACAGTGCTTGGTAAGTAATCCAATAATAACTCATGCTTAGAGCGAGAAATGGCAACCATACAAGTAGATAGAAACTCGGCTTCTGGTTTGATGCCCGGCATATGCTTTTTTACCCACTCAGTAGTATATCCGATGGATATTGGATCAGGTTCGTGTGTACTTTCAGATGGATGGTTTATAATTTTATCGGCAATCGCATTTGGAACTCTTATATAGCCTGGGTTTGCCCATGACACCTCATTAAATCCGTAAAAAAATCCTGTTTTGTCATTTACATAAGAATACCAAGTTGTTGATTTTTCAGCAATATCCGGATCAGTAATCTTGTAATAATTGGACGACATAGCCCATATGTCAATACCAACACTTAACCCGAAATTGCTCACTAGGTCGTTTACGTATGGACCAGGTGTAATTGCCAATTTTTTTGTTACGAGAACTGCTGTTTCACCAGAACCTTGAGTGTTCTTTGTTGAAATAGTGATGTCTCCATTTGGTAATGATTCAATATTGGTTACTTCAGAATAGTCTTGTAACACTACATTTTTTTTTGTTTTTAAAACATTCAACATAAAAGTTTGAGTAGCTTCAATATCTAGAATCCCTCCATCTGCTTGAAAAAAACCTTCGTAATCATCTGGTAGTTCTCTAAACTTAAAACTATTCATTATTTCAGCTCCACTTTTTAAGGGCTTATAAGGTATTTTCAATTCATCCATTACTTTAATGGCATCATTGATACCACCTTCGGAAGAATTTAAATCCGGATCTCCGAACCATAAGGCTCCAACCTGATCGAGTAATGGTTGTTTTGATTCAGAATTAAATTCTAACCATTGATCCTTTGCTTTCAATGCCAATTTTGCCATTGGAATAGTATCGTATTGAACCCTGAATTGTCGCGACTTTCCTGACGAACTAACTTCGTCATTAATAAATTTAAATTGTTCTAATACAAGTATGCGTTTTGTTGGATCTTGTTTACTCAAATGGTAGGCGGAAGATAGCCCGATCGGACCTCCTCCAATGACGATAATGTCAAACGGTTGTTGATTGTTCTTCATTTGGTTTAAAATTTTGATTAGTAAAAAAAGTATTTAGTTAGGTTTACACCCCATATTGAAATAAGTAAGGAAGACCTACTTACACAATAGATAGTTCCTGTTTATTCATTTATGTTACCCAGTATTTTTAACTAATTTTCATCTCAATACTGTTTTTCAGACAACCCCTACAAAAGAAAACAGCTCTATTCTGAAAACTAATGTTATTCAGAATAGAGCTGTTAAGATGAGTTATAAGTAAAAGCTTACTTATTATGTTCTAATACATAATCCAACGCTTTTTGCATTAAGTGCACTCTATCTTTTCCACGTACATTATGTTCGTGCATCGGGTATGTGAAAAAGTCCAATTGCACTTCTTTTTTTACGGCTTCCTGAAGTAAAGTCATGCTGTGCTGTGGTACAACCGTAGGGTCAATACTACCATGTATTAACAACAGTTTTCCTTCTAAATTTTCCAAGTATTTTCCAACACGAGTGTTTGCGTATCCTTCAGGGTTTTCTTTTGGGCTATCCATATAGCGTTCCCCATACATGATTTCGTAATATTTCCAATCGGTTACTGGTCCACCAGCAACTCCTGTGGTATATACTCCTGGGTGACGTAACATTAATGAACTGGTCATAAACCCACCATAACTCCATCCGTGTACAGCAATTCTGTTTCCATCAACATACGGCAATGATTTTAAATAATCTACCCCTTTTAATTGATCTTCCATTCCTGCATCTCCACCATTTCTGTGTATAACGCTTTCAAAAGCAAAACCTCTGTTTGCCGATCCTCTGTTGTCTAAAGTAAAAACAATATAATCCTCCTGAGCGGCAAACCATTGCATCCATAATCTTGAGCCACCCAGCCAAGTGTTGGTTACTAATTGTGCATGAGTACCTCCATATAGATACACCAAAACAGGATATTTTTTTGAAGGATCAAAATTAGCGGGTTTGATAATTCTACTATGTAAATCAAATCCGTCACTTGATTTTAGTGTTAGCAACTCAGTTGTACCCAATTTATATCCTTCTAAAGGGTTTTTAGCGGTGTGTAACAGGTTTTCTTTCCCATCCTTGATATTGATTATGTTTGTAACGCTAGGAGTGTTTAAATTGCTATAGGTATCAATTAAGTAATTTCCTTTTAGTTGTGTACGGTGTGTTCCGTTCGTAGAAGTAAGGTTAGTTGCTTTACCTGATTTTAAATGCACTTTGTAGGTATGCATTTCCGTAGGGTTTTCACCAGTGGCAGTTATGATTACGTGTTTTCCAGCAGTATCGAACCCTAAAATAGATTTTACGATGAATTTAAAATCGGTTAATTGCTTGACAAATTTTCCGTTGGTTGTGTATTGATAAATGTTTTTAAAACCATCTTTTTCACTCATCCACAGAAAATCAGCAGTACTGTTTGGTAAAAAAACAGCATCGTTTTCAGGTTCTACCCAACGAGCATTATTTTCTTCAAATAAAGTTCTTACTTTATTACCAGTTTTGGCATTGTAGACATTATAATCGAAATGATTTTGAGCACGATTTACCTCAGCTACTAAAAGATATTTCCCATCGGGAGTCCATGATAAATTTGTTAAATAGTGTTCATCAGAAGTATCAATATTTAAATAAGTAGTCTGTTTAGTAGCTACATTATATACGCCAATTTTTGCCAATTCACTGTCTTGTCCAGCCATTGGGTATTTGATGTTTTTTAAAGTAGCAGGGTAAGTAGTAACATCAACTAAAGGGTATTCAGTAACTTTAGTCTCATCTTTCTGATAAAAAGCCAAATCAGTTCCTTTAGGCGACCAAAAAATTCCTTTTGAGATTCCAAATTCAAAACGTGCTATGGCTTGCCCAGCAATAATATTAGTGTCGGTAAAAGTTGTAATAGCAGTTTTGTTGCTATTTTTAGTAGCAATATATAAGTTGTTGTCTATGGTGTAAGCAACTGCATTAGCAGTATTGTTATAATCACTATTATTTGCGTTAGCTTCCGTTGTAACTTGACTTACAATAGCCTCTGTTTTATAATTGTATTGGTATATGCTATGTTCTTTTTTAAAGGTAATAGTACTTTCGTCAATAGCCATTATTCTTGGTACACGCTTGATGTCTGGGAATGTTTTTTGAAAATTAGCAATGGTTATTTTCTCTTCTGTTTTTCCTTCAACATCTTTAATAATATAAGTGTTGGCTTTTGAATACACATATTTTGTTGGGCTTAACCATTGTAAGCTTTGCATTGACTTAGGATATAATCCTTTGTAATACCCTAAAACGGCATCGTTTAAGGTTAATTCTTTTTCTTGTGCATATCCTTGAAATAAAAATAGGATGCTTAATAGTGTAATTACTTTTTTCATATTGATTGATTATTACATTTTATAAATCCAATGTGCTGGGTTTAATTTGGTGCTGTTTTTATATAACAAAAATTTAATTATTGTTTTCCCTTCACTATTAGTCGCAACCTTTCCAATAGGAGTATTGGTACTTACTTTATCTCCTTTTTTAAGAGTTACATTGATTAAATTGAAATAGATAGTCAAATAGTCTCCATGCCTTATCAAAACGGCCTTGTTTCCTCCTTTTATTACTTGGATTTGTGATACGGTACCATTAAAAACTGAACGAGCTATGCTATTTTTAGAGGTTGCTATTTTTACCCCACTACAATTTGTATAAATTCCGCCAACGGTTGGGTGAGCTTGTTTTCCAAATTTTAAGACTACTTTACCACTTTTTACTGGCCAGCCCAATTTCCCTTTGTTAGCTGTGAAATTCGCTGCTAACTTTTTAGCTTCTGGAGTTAAAGCAAAAGTTTTAGAAGATGATTTTTTACCCGCTTTTTTATTGGAACGTGCAATTGCATCTTTAATTAGTTTTTCAATTTGTCGGTCAATTTTATTGCTTTCTTTTTGTTTTTTAGCAATTGCTTTTTTGTATTTCGACTCATCTTTTTTAAGTGTAGCAATTAATTCCTTCTGATTATTTTTTTCTTTTTGTAGAGTTTTTTGAACTTTTTTGTTTTCAGAAATCAACTTGACTTTATCATCTTTTTTAAGCAATAAAGATTCGTTTAAAACAACTAGTTTTTCTGTTTTTGAAACAATTGAATCCGCTTGATTTTTCTGATAGCGCTTGTATTGTTTCATGTAATTATAGCGCTTGTATGCCTGTTGAAAATTATCTGCCGACAATAGAAACATTAGCTTACTCTGTGTGGCCTTGTTTTTATATGATTTTACAACCATAGCAGCATAATCTTTTTTACGTATGGTTAAATCAGCTTCTAAAGTCTCAATTTTTTGACTATTATCTTTTATCTCCCTAGTAAGTAAGTTAGCTTGTTGATTGTTGATTTGTATCAGTTTCTTTCGAACTTTTATTTTTAAATTAACATCTTCAATTTTTGTTAATAAGGAAGTTTTTTCTGATTTATTGTCGGATAATAAAGAATTAATTTCCGTTATTTCTTTTAGAATAGCTTGTCGTTTAGACTCCAGTTGTTGCTGTTTTTTAGATTGCCCGAAAGAACATGTTAATGTAAAAAACGTTAACAAAAAAAGGATTGTAAATTGAGTTGTACGATTACTTTTCAAAGCTAATTTCTTTATAGTTATTTGGGATTCTAAATGGGTATCGTAAATCTTGATTCAAAGATACGTTTCTGTAGCTAACTTCAATTTGCGTTTCAGATGTTTTTTCAATCATAGCCATATGTATTGATAATGGAAACAATTGTTGTGAAATAGCTTGATAGCTTTTATACTCAATGTTTAACACTCTGAATATTTTTGGCTGTGCAATTTCTTGTGACTTGACTTTAAAATTACTCGGGTTTATGGTGACATAATGTTCAAACGATTCATCGTGTTGTTCAGGGCTTAACAGATATCCATTCTCTAACACTTCTGAATTATAGCGGTTAGGCTCTAAAGGAAACATTGTTTCCCCTAATAAAACAGCTTGCAACTGTTGAAACGATAAGTCTGCACCTAACCAATTATTGATTAAAGAAAAACCACCATCAAAGTAGGTTTTTTCTATTTTGTTATAGTATTGAACTTTTGTTGGTGTAACTAAAATTTTAGCTCCAGTATATCCTAATTTACTAATACTTATCCATATTTTATGATCCTTTAAAACACGAATATTTACAGTAATATTTTCTTCTTTTTTAGCAGTTTTTAAAAGTACTTTTAAGGATGCTTTTAATGTGTTGAACTCACTATTTTCAGCATAGTGATTGCTAATAATTTTTTCGGTATTTATTTTTGCTGATTTACCAGCATCTTTTATTCCTTTAGTAGCTTTACAACTCACTAAAACAATACTTATTAAAGCAATGTAATATCCTATTTTCGTCATGTTTAATTGCTTAGTTTTTTAGCCTTTTGTAAATATTTTTTTTGATTCTTGGCGTCGTTTAGCAATTGATATGCTTTTGCTATTTCAATATAAAATTGCACTTCTATAGCGGGATTGTCAATTAAATAATCCAATCCGAACTCTAAACTTTCTAGCGCTTTTTTTGCTTGGTTATTTCGGTTTTGTGCTTGCGCTTGTTGTAAATAAAAAATAGGTTGTGCTGGAAATAACTCAAGTGCTTTTTCGCTGTTTTTTAAAGCGTCTTCTATTTTGTTTTCTCGTAAAAGCACTGTTCCTAATAACTTTAAATCTTCAAAGCTAGTGGCATTATTTTTAGTTACACTCGCTAAATATTCAGTAGCTTTCTCCTTATTAGTGGTTGAGTACAATAAGGCCATTCTACTATTTATAGTCACATTTGGGAATATTTTAATAGCCTCTTCTAATTCGAGTAAGTACCCATTATTTTTTGTTGTGAAGTTGAAAAAGTCATTTAAAACCTTGTACTTATCAGTATCGCTTAAAGAACCACTTTCAAGTACTTTATACATTGATGTGATTGCTTTTTCATACTCTTTAGCATTCATGTAAAATTTATATAGCGTAAGATGTGGTGCTGCTGAGTTTGGGTACGCTTTTGAATATGTTTCAGAAGCTGCAAAACTTTTTTTAGTGTTTTTTAATTTACTATAAGCGTAAACAAGCTTAACATAGTCAGCCTCAGTAGCATTGTTTTTACGAACCTTTTTTTCAATATAATTGGTTTGTTCAGAGAATAAACCACCATGGATGTAAATTTGATGTCTGATTTGTTCCCGATTTCGAGTTACTCCTTTTTCATCTAATTGGTTTACTAGCGCTAGCGCTTCATCATACTGTTGATTTGTATAATAAACAACTATTAAATTATTGGTATATTTTGGGTGTATATCTTTTAAGTTTTTTAGGGTAGCTATCGTTTGAGAGCTGTTTTTTTGAGAGCGATATAGCCTGTATAAAGTTTCTAAAATCCATTGATTATTGGGCTTTAGTTTATTCGCTTTTTGCAAAGCATTTTCTGCTAATTGTAGCTTATCCAGCTCATAATAGTTCTTCCCTAATTCAAAATTGATAGCTGCATTGTTTGGGAGCTGAGTATTACATTTTTCTAATAAATCAATTGCTTTATCATAATTCTCAATTCCTTTTTGCTTGATTGCTTCAAAAAAAGTAGATTGCAATTCATCAGAAACATCACCTAAATCATCATTACGTACTTCTTGAGCTTGAATAGTTAACAAGCTAAGAAGTGCAACGAATATGTATAGAGTTTGCTTCAATCTTTAATATATTTTAAATATAAAATCAATAACTATTCCACTACGGTATAATCACCAATACTAATTTTTGTAAACTCACCATTATATTTTACATGATTACCAATCATAGCTTCTTCTAAAATAGCATTTTTAATAACAGAGTTGGTCTGGATTAACGAATCTTTAATAGTTACGTTTTCCAAAACGGTATTGTTTCCAATAGAAACGTTTGGTCCAACAGTAGAATTTTTAAGCACTACATTTTCACCAATAAAACAGGGTTCGATAATAGTTGAGTTTTCATTGGTAACAGAGTTTGAAACTAAAGGTTCTCCGTCTGAAGTTAAAAAGTTTAACATACGTGTATTCGTATCAATAGCAACCTCTTTATTTCCGCAATCCATCCATTCATCAACAGTTCCGGTAACAAAAGTTTTTCCTTTTGCCATCATTCCTTTAATACCATCGTTAATTTGATATTCACCTCCGTTAATAATGTTATTGTCTAAAACATGTTGTAATTCACCTTTTAATTCAGCTACATCTTTAAAGTAATAAATACCGATTACAGCTTGGTTTGAAACGAATGTTTCTGGTTTTTCTACCAATTCAACTATTTCATTACTAGCGTCTAATTTTACGACACCATAAGCTTCTGGACATTCTACTTCTTTAGTCCAAATAACAGCATCTGCATTCTGATCTAGATTAAAAGAAGCTCTAATTAAAGTATCAGCATACGCAATTACCGCTGGCCCAGATAAAGAAGGTTCAGCACACATAATTGCATGACCAGTTCCTAAAGGTTGGTCTTGCCTATAAATAGATGCTTTTGCACCTAAGCCTTCGGCAAGTTTGGTTAAACTATTAACAACATCATCTCCAAAAAAAGCAGGGTCTCCCAAAATGAAAGCAATTTCTTCAATTGGTTCATCTAAAATTTTAGCAATATCTGCTACTAATCTATGAACTATTGGTGTTCCAGCAATTGGAATTAATGGTTTTGGTACTGTTAAACTATGTGGTCTTAAACGAGAACCTCTTCCCGCCATTGGTACTATTATTTTCATATGTATTTCCCGTGAAAACGGGACTCTCTTTTTAATTAAACTTTAATTCAATAATGTCATTTCTTACTTCACTCCAGTACTTCCAAAACCACCTTCACCTCTTACGGTTTCTGATAATTCTTGTACTTGAATCCATTCAGCACGTTCATGTTTTGCAATTATTAATTGCGCTACACGCTCGCCGTTTTCAATAGTGAAATTTTCATTTGATAAATTCACTAAAATTACACCTATTTCTCCTCTATAATCAGCATCAACAGTTCCTGGTGCATTTAATACAGTAACCCCTTTTTTAGCAGCTAATCCGCTTCTTGGTCTAACCTGTGCTTCATAACCAATAGGTAACTCTATAAATAAACCGGTTTTAACAATGGTTCTTTCTAATGGTTTTAAAGTGATTGATTCGGTTATATTAGCACGTAAATCCATTCCTGCTGAAGCTATAGTTTCATAATGCGGTAATGCGTGTGATGATTTATTAATGATGTTTATGGTCATGTTAATTCTGTTTCAATAATTGTTTGAATTCTTTTTTCTCTAAGTAAAAAATCAGTCCTAAAAATACGACTAAAAATAGTGTTCCAATATAGATATTGCTATCAAATTGATAAAAGCTTAAAAAAGCTAAAGTTGATGAAATGATCAAGTAAGTAACTATTCGATTAATATGATAAGGAACAAAATAATATTTTCTTCCTAGGTAATATGAAATAAACATCATACTGCCATAAGCTACGAGCGTTGCATAAGCGCAAGCCATATAACCAAGAATAGGAATTAGAAACCAATTAAAACCAATAGTTAAAATTGCTCCTATAATTGAAATGTACATTCCGTATCTAGTTTTATCTGTAAGCTTGTACCAAATAGAGAGGTTGTGGTAAATTCCTAAACATAAATTTGCTAGCAGAACAATTGGTACAATGTCCATTGCAAATAAATAACTTTCGTTTTTAATTAACAGGTTTTTAATAACATCTAAATAAACCGTTATTCCTAATAGCCCAATACTTCCTACAATGGTAAAATACTTTAAAATTGTAGCATAGGTCTGTTTGGCGTTCTCTTTATCTGCATGGTTAAAGAAAAATGGTTCAGCTCCCATTCTAAACGCTTGAATAAACAAGGTCATAAAAACCGCTAATTTATAACAAGCACTGTAAGCACCGTTGATGTTTTTGTCTAGCAATCTTGGAATTAGCCACTTGTCCAAATTTTCGTTAATTACAAAAGCTATTCCAGCTACCATAATTGGCCACCCGTATTTAAGTAATTCTTTAAAGATAGTTTTATCAAAGGATAATTTCGACTTGAAAAAATAGGGGGAAACAAGTAGTAATACACAAATACTGGCTAGTAAATTAGCAATGAATTGATATTCTACAATTTCTACTACATTGAATAGGTTTTGGACACTTTCTGAGCCATACGTTTTTGTTAAAAATAAGAGGTTAAAAGCAACAATAATCAATACGTTTATCAATTTAATAAGAGCAAATCGAATCGGCCTTCCTGTAACTCTTAAATAAGCGAATGGAATAATAATTAACGCTTCTATTAAAGTAATACTAACTAATAAATTAAAGCTTCTTATATGGAGCTGCATTAAATTAGCTAGTTCATGATTGAAACTAAATATTAACAATCCAACTGCAAGAGTACTTGATGTAATGGTAATTAGTGAGGTGGATAAAACTTTATTGGAATTCTTATGTTTGCTGAAAAATCTAAAAAAAGATGTTTCCATACCGTATGTAAGTAATACATTAAAGAACGCTGCGTATACGTAGAACGTAGTGCTATCAGAATAGTTTTCAGTTGTAAATGCACCTGTGTGAACAGTTACCAATAGAAAATTAATTAGCCTTGGCAAAACAATTGCTAAGCCATAAATGATAGTGTCTTTAAAAAAACGTTGTAATACGCTCAAGGTATATGAAATATATTAAGGCTATAAAAATAGCTTTTTGTTAGGGTTTGACAAAATGAATTAATCCTCAATGTTCGATTAGAAGCTTCTCTCACTTTGTAGTTGTTCGTAAGCGTCTTTTATTTTTTTGAATTTTTCCTCGCCAGCTTTTACATGAGTTTCTCCTAAATGTTGAATTTTATCAGGATGGTATTTTTTCGCCATCTTACGATATGCTTTTTTAACCTCGTCATTAGTAGCTGATTTATCAATGTCTAAAATTTTATAAGCACTTTCGGTATTATATCCGTTAAAATTAGCTTTTTGATGACTTGAACGTTGGTTATATCCTGAAAACATAGCTTCAGCGGCATCATAATCACGTCGACTAATATGTAAGTACCCAGCTATTTTTCTAATTTCTGTAATTTCTGCAGGACTTACATAGCCATCAGCCGCTGCTATTCCGAATAAATAATGTAATAATTGTAAACGAGAAGGATGATCCATGTGTTTTTGAATCTGCATACAAACCCTTCTAGTAGAAACGGTATCATTTTTTATAATTTTGTTAAAAATCTTAAATGCGTTATTCGCTCTAGATTTCCCAAAAAGGCTTACAAAATGTGTACGCACATAATCTAGTTCTCTTTGATCAATTTTATTATCGGCTTTTATAATTAAAGCAGATAAAATCAACAAACTGATTTCAAAATCACCAGGCTCTGTATTTTTTCTTTTTTCGGCTTTTTCTTTTTCAAACTGCTTAGCATCAGCTTGATGGAATCCATCAATCAAACTTCCAAAGGCAAAACCTAGCATACCGCCAATAGGACCACCAACGGTCCATCCTAAACCAGCACCAACAAATTTTGCAAATCCCATAGTTACTTATGATATGTTCCAAATATACTTGAAATCAACCCTTTTAACGATGTTATTTAAGATTTATTTAATAATGTATAAATAGTTTTTGCGTATTTTTGCGACTCAAGTATTAATAATCACAAAAAGTATATATATTATGTATCCACCAGAATTAGTAAAACCAATGCGTGAGGAATTATCTTCATTCGGTTTTGAAGAAGCACAAACTGCTGAAGCAGTAACTGCTGTATTAGCAAAAGAAGGAACTACTTTAGTGGTGGTAAATTCTGTTTGTGGTTGTGCTGCAAGAAATGCACGCCCGGGAGCAAAAATGTCATTAGAAAATGCGAAGAAGCCAAGTAATTTGGTAACTGTCTTTGCAGGAGTTGATAAAGATGCAGTAAACGAAGCACGTAATCATATGTTGCCTTTTCCTCCATCATCACCATGTATGGCGTTGTTTAAAGACGGAGAATTAGTACATATGTTGGAGCGCCACCATATTGAAGGTAGACCAGCAGATATGATTGCTGAAAACTTAAAAGATGCTTATAACGAGTTCTGCTAAACCGCACTCTGGTATTTAGGACAAAAACCACTAATGCGCAAATATTGCGTATTAGTGGTTTTTTTGTTTTATTTAAATATAAACTCTTCAACTGATAACCTCATAAACTATAATTACCTTGAACAAACAACAGATAATAGATAACACCATTTCTTTTGTAAAAGAAACTTTAAAGAACGCTGAAGGAGGTCATGATTGGTTTCATATTGAGCGTGTTTATAAAAACACTCTTTTAATTGCTAAAAGTGAAGAAGTAGATGAGTTTGTTGTTTCGTTAGGAGCTCTACTCCATGATATTGCCGATTATAAGTTTCATGATGGAGATGAAACTATCGGTCCAAGAGTAGCGACTGAATTTTTACAAAGCCAACAAATTGATACTAATGTTGTTGAACATATAGTTCAAATTATAAATAATATTTCTTTTAAAGGAGGTAAAGTAGCTCGTACATTTTCATCCAAAGAGTTGGATGTTGTCCAGGATGCAGATAGGTTAGATGCAATTGGAGCAATTGGAATTGCTAGAACGTTTAACTATGGAGGTTTTAAAAACAGAGCTATTTATAATCCTGATATTTCTCCAGAATTAAATATGACTAAAGAGGAGTATAAAAACTCTACAGCACCAACCATCAATCATTTTTATGAAAAATTATTGCGACTAAAAGATAAAATGAATACGGAAACCGGTAAGCAACTAGCACAACAACGTCATGAGTTTATGGAATTGTATTTAGAGCAGTTTTATAAAGAGTGGAATGGTAAATGTTAAAAAAATGAAAAATATTTTAAAAATCATAATTGCTCTATCATTCACAATGGTAGGTTTTGGACAAAATAACATTATACCAGTTGAACAAGGTATAAACATTAATGATGGACAACAAGAAAACTTTTATTTAAAAGACGGTAATAACGTGCTTAATAAATTTGTTGGGACTTGGGCTTTTGATGACGGAACGCACTATTTCAAAATAACATTTTATAAAAGAATTAAAAAATTTACGGGTATTACCTTTGAAGATGAACTAGTTTCAAAATTCCTGTATATTGAAAATGGTGTTACGATTTATGATACTTATGTGAGGAACACTTGAAAACGCAATATCTGGAAATAGGTTTGATGACATAACAAATTTAAGAAAAATCAATTTGTATTTTAAAGAACCTAATTTAGCTAGAAGAATTAATAGTACAAGATTGAACATAACTTATAGCGTACCATCATAGGGGAATCAGTATTAACATGGGAAACAGTACCAGCAATTACAAACCCAGGTACATATAAAATCCCCGATAATATGACTTTAATTAAACAAACAACATTGAATTAATTATAATTATTCAAATAAAACCCTTTCCGTAACTGGTGAGGTTTTTTTTATTATAAAATAACATGTGTATATAGAAAAAGTGTAAATATTATTAATGATAATTGGTATTTATCTCAGTTATGGCACTGCGGTGATTAATTAATGAAAACTCGATAGTTTAGAGATGTTTTCCGTGCGAATTGTAATAGTATTTTTGAATGGATTTATAGAATAGTTTAAGGGAGCTTTAAAAAAGTAAAAACCCACTTTATAATTAAAGTGGGTTTTGTGAAATTTTCTTTTAAAAGAAATTACTCCTCATTCTCCAAAGAGTTCCATCCTTGGGCTTTTAAAGCAATTCTTTCATTTGCTCTAGTAACTAAATTCATTCCTTCCGAAGCATCTGCCATGTGACCAATAATGGTAAAATTTGGGTTCGCTTTAATTTTAGGGAAATCTTCTTGAGAAACCGTAAATAATAGTTCGTAATCCTCACCACCGCTTAAAGCAATAGTGGTACTATCCATATTAAACTCTTCACAAGCAGAAATTACTTGTTGATCTAATGGGATTTTATCTTCATATAAATTACAACCAACTTCTGACTGTGTACACAAATGTATGATTTCAGAAGATAATCCGTCACTAATATCAATCATCGAAGTTGGCTTAACCCCTAACTCCTTTAATAGTCCAGAAACATCCTTTCTTGCTTCAGGTTTTAACTGACGTTCAATTAAATATGAATACAGATCTAAATCAGGTTGATTATTTGGGTCGGCTTGAAAAACTTGCTTTTCACGTTCCAAAATTTGAAACCCTAAATATGAAGCACCAATATCACCAGTAACTACCAGTAAATCATTTGCTTTTGCACCATTACGGTATACGATATCTTTCTCATTAGCCTCACCAATTGCGGTAACACTAATTAGTAAGCCAGTTTTTGAAGATGTAGTGTCACCTCCAACCACATCAACATTATATGTTTTTGCAGCAGCATAAATTCCTTCGTATAACTCTTCAATAGCTTCTAAAGGAAATCTGTTTGATACAGCAATAGATACTGTTACCTGAGTAGCTGTAGCATTCATAGCATAAATGTCCGATAGATTTACCATAATAGCCTTGTAACCCAAATGTTTTAATGGCATGTACGATAAGTCAAAATGAATTCCTTCCACCAATAAGTCAGTAGATACAACTGCTTTTTTGTTTTTAAAATCCAATACAGCAGCGTCATCACCAATACCTTTTACTGTAGATTCTTGCTTAATTTTAAAGTTCTTGGTTAAATGGTCAATTAATCCAAACTCACCTAGCTCAGCAAGTGATGTTTTTGGTTTGTTTTTATCTTCTATCATGTTGCAAAAATATAACTTTTAGAGCTAATAAATAGTCTGCTAAATTGATTAATATTTAATTGATTATATTTACGAACCCAGTAAATTTCAATAAATTACCTACTTATGAAAATTTTTTACTTTTTTTTACTTTCCCTAATTCCCTTAATAACCTTTTCTCAAACACCATGCACGGGCAACTTAGCAGGTGGGTTTCCATGTAATGATTATGATTTAATGGATCATTTTGACAAGGCAGCACTTAGTAACCGTGATGGTAGTGATATATGGGGATGGACAGACCCATTAGATGGGAAAGAATATGCTTTGACAACTTTTGAAGACAAAACATGTTTTTTAGATGTTACGGATCCTGTAAATCCAATATACAAAGGGTTTTTAAGCACAAATGCAGGAAGTAATTATTGGAGAGATGTAAAAGTATATAATAATCACGCCTTTATTGTTGCAGATGTTGTTGGTCCACATGGTATGCAGGTTTTTGATTTAACAAGATTAAGAAGTGTAGCAAGTCCACCAGAGAATTTTACTGCAGATGCAGTTTTTACTGCTGGTTTTGGAGGATCAGTAATTGGTAGTTGTCATAATATTGTAATTAATGAAAGTAAAGCAATAGCTTATCTAGTCGGTTGTAATAGTGCAAATGGAGGAGGGCCAATAATGATTGATATTTCCAATCCAACAAGTCCAGTTGCATTGGGTCAATATACTACAGATGGTTATACGCATGATGCACAGGTAGTTACCTATGATGGTCCAGATATTGATCATACAGGAAAAGAAATTTTAATAGGGAGTAATGAAACAAAAGTAGTGGTGATAGATGTTACAGATCCTGTAAACCCTTCAAAAATATCTGAGGTTACATATAGTAATACAGCATATACACATCAAGGTTGGTTTTCAAGTGATAAAAATTATTTTTTGGTAGGAGATGAAGAGGATGAACAAAATTTCGGAAATAATTCGAGAACTATAATTTTCGATTTTACGGATTTAGATAACCTTAGTTATCACTCACAATTTCTGGGTGCAAACGGAGCTATTGATCATAATTTATATGTAAAAGGAGATTTAGTATTTCAAGCCAATTATAGATCTGGGTTACGTGTATTAAATATAGCAGATATTAATAATATAAACGAGGTAGGATCTTTTGATACTTACCCGGAAAGTGATACAGCTAATTTTAATGGAGCTTGGAGTGTATATCCTTATTTTGCTAGTGGTAATATATTGATAAGTGATATTGATAGGGGTTTTTTTATTGTTAGAAAATCAGGTACGTTAAGTATTGATGATGCTATTTTTGATCAGAACCATATTTCAATTCATCCTATCCCTGCTACTGAAAAGTTATATGTAAAAAGTAAGCATAGCATTATAAAGAGTATTCAATTGTTTAATGTTTTAGGTCAAAAAATAACAGAATTGGATTCAAATAATGAAAAAGAAGTTGAATTGGATATTAATAAATTTAGTGAAGGATTTTATTTTTTAAAGATAAATGATGAGTTCACAAAAAAGATTTTAATAAAAAGATAAAACATAAGCTTCAAATGAAAAAAATAAAAAATAGTTTAAAAATAGCTTCGTTTTTATTGATGGGTTGTTCTTTGGTTAATTGTTCTGATGATGAATCGCCAATTACCATAGCACCGGTAACAAGCGCTCAATTCCCATGTGAAAATGGATTTGCTGATATTTATCCATGTGATGGATATGATTTAATGTCACATATTCCTATTGTAGATTTAGGGGGTATAGGGGCTGAAGGAAATGATTCATGGGGTTGGACTGATTCAACAACAGGTAAGGAGTATGCTTTGGTAGGAACAACTACCGGCTCAGCATTTGTTGATATATCAAATCCTGCATTACCAATTTTACTAGGAACACTTCCAACAGCAACGGTAAATAGTATATGGAGAGATATAAAAGTGTATCAAAATCATGCATTTATTGTAAGTGAAGCTTCAGGACATGGAATGCAGATTTTTGATTTAACTCGTTTACGTAATGTAACAAATCCTCCAGAAATATTTACGACAGATGCACATTACACCGGTTTTGGAAATGCTCATAATATTGTAATAAATGAAGCAAGTGGTTACGCATATGCAGTAGGATCTTCTACTTTTAGTGGAGGTCCACATTTTATAAACATTCAAAACCCAACAGCTCCAGTAGCCGCTGGAGGATATGCAATAGATTCATATTCTCATGATGCACAGGTGATTACCTATAATGGGCCTGATGCAGATCATACAGGTAAAGAAATTTTAATAGGGAGTAATGAAAACGAAGTGGTTATAGTTGATATCACCGATAAACTAAATCCTACAAATATTTCTAGTATTAGTTATAACAACATAGGATATACGCATCAAGGTTGGTTTACAGAAGATATGAGGCATTTTATTGTTGGAGATGAAACAGATGAATTAGGGTTTGGAGGGAATACTAGAACTTTAATTTTTGATTTTTCAGATCTTGATAATCCCGTTTTCAATGTGGAATACTTTGGTAATACTGAAGCTATAGATCATAATCTTTATATAAAAGGAGATTTATGTTACCAATCAAATTATACCGCTGGAGTACAAATATTAGATATATCTAATATTCAAAATGATGTATTAACTCAAGTAGGCTCATTTGATACTTACCCATTAGATAATAACACTGCTTTCCATGGTGCTTGGAATGTATATCCATATTTTACAAGCGGAAATATTATTATTAGTGATATTGAAGGTGGATTGTTTATTATTAGAAAGAGTGTAAACTAAAAAGATGAGAAAAATAGTGCAGATATTTTTAGTAAGTATTCTTGTTTTTTCTTGTTCGGAAGACGAAAATCCGCCAATAATTAATACTCTTTCAGGAGGTATTGAATGGTCTAAAACATTTGGTGGGTCAAAAAATGAACTTGCTAATTCGGTAGTAAAGACACAGGACGGTGGGTATGCAATTTTAGGGTACACACAAAGTAATGATGGAGATATTACAGATAAACCAAATGAAGATTTTGATTATTGGGTAATGAAATTTAATAGTAGTGATGAACTTGAATGGAATAAAACCTACGGAGGTTCTCTTGATGATAGAGGGAGTAAAATTATTCAGACACAAGATGGTGGATATGCAATTGTAGGATACAGTCAAAGTAATGATTTTGACGCTACTCAAAACGAAGGGTCTTATGATTTTTGGATGGTTAAGTTAACGAATTCAGGAGTAATTTCATGGGAAAAATCTTTTGGATATACAGGTTCAGATAAGGGGTATTCTATAATACAAACATCGGATGATGGATACTTGTTATCAGGGGTTTTAGATGTTACGGCATCTGGAGGTGCTGGGAATAGCAAAGCGATATTACATGCAGGTGGAGATTATTGGGTTATTAAGCTTGGTGGTAGTGGAAACACTCAATGGACTAAATATTTTGGAGGAAGTTTAAATGACACATTATCTGACGCAATTCAAACTACTGATGGAGGGTTTATTTTAGTAGGCTCATCAGATAGTGCTGACGTTGATATTACAAATAACAAAGGTACTTACGACTTTTGGGTAGTAAAAATTGATGCTTTAGGTACTTTAGTTTGGGAGAAAAATTTTGGAGGTGCAGAGATTGATGAAGCTAGAGGAATAGTTTCAACTGATGATGGTAATTATATAATTGTTGGTGACACAAGAAGTGCCGATGTTGATGTTTCTCAAAATAGTGGTTCAGCAGATTTGTGGTTGATAAAAATAACTGAAAGTGGAGAATTGGTTTGGGAAAAAACGTTTGGAGGAAGTAGTTTTGATGTTGGTAGAGCTATAGTTAAAACTCAAGATAATGGCTTTTTAATAGCAGGGAGTTCTAGAAGTCAAGATGGTGATTTAAGTGAAAATAATGGTCAAAATGATGCTTGGGTTATGAAAGTGAATAGTTTAGGGGTATTAGAATGGCAGAAAACTGTTGGTGGTTCGCAAATTGATTTTGCTTATGGAGCGGTTGAGTTGAATGATAAAAAAGTCGTACTGGTTGGTGAATCAAGTAGTAGTGATTTTGATATCTTAGAAAATAAAGGGTTTACAGATTTATTAATAGTAAAAATAAAATGAGAAAATTAGTAGCAATTATAATATTGAGTGCGGTAGTGTTAACATCTTGTGTTGAAGAAGACGTTCCTGGACTACAGAATACAAACGTATCACTAAATTTTAAACATGATTGGGATGGTACAAATGTATCAAACACAGACTTTAATACAATTCAATACATAAATGAGAATACCGATGAGTTAAGTATTGAAAAATTACGGTACTTAATATCCGATGTTACTTTTCATAAAGCAAATGGGCAAACCATTGTTGTTGAAGGATATAATTTAGTTGATGTGACTAATGATGAAAACCTTTCATATGTGACTCCGATCCAAATTCCTATTGGTACGTATTCAAACGTATCTTTTACATTTGGATTTGATAATACGGACAATATTGATGGGGCGTATACGGATTTAAATTCTACTTCATGGAATGTGCCAGGTATGCTTGGTGGAGGATATCACTTCATGCAATTAGAGGGCAAATTTATTAATAATGTTGCTACTGAGCAAGGATATCAATACCATGCCATTAGAGCAGTAGATAATGCAGATCCGATGAATTTGGTTTTTCAAGATACTTTTTTTACGGTAAATCTTGGAGAAGTTATTGTGCATAATAATTCATCTGTAGATGTGAAAATGAACATTGCCGAGTGGTTTAAGAGCCCTCATCAGTGGAATTTAAATGACTTTAATTCAATGTTAATGCCCGATTTTAATGCACAAGTAAGGATGTATGACAATGGACAAGATGCATTTAGTTTAGGAACGGTAAATTAAAATATGAAAAGGGTTTTAGGTATATTAATAGTAATAATGATGTTCTCTTGTTCTTCAGACGATACAAGTGTGCCTCAATATGTGCCAACGCCACTTGCTTTGGAAATCCCTACCTTATTTGAACAGAAAATACTTTCACCAGTAATACCATTTAACAATCCACAAACGGTTCAAGGGGTAGCCTTAGGGAAAAAGTTGTTTTTTGATCCTATTTTGTCTGCAGATCATTCACAATCATGTTCTTCATGTCATGCTCCAGAAAATGCTTTTTCGGATGCTTCACAGTTTAGTGATGGTATAGACGGTGTTTTTGGAAACAGAAACTCCATGCCAATATTTAATTTGGCTTGGAATTATGATGAAAAGTTCTTTTGGGATGGACGCGTTTTTAGTTTAGAGCATCAAGCATTACAACCTGTAGAAAATCCTATAGAAATGCATAATACTTGGGAACAAGTAGTTGATGATTTGCAAGAGCATTCAGAATATCCTAATTTATTTCAATTGGCATTTGGAACAACAATAATAAGTTCCGATTTGGTTACTAAAGCAATAGCTCAGTTTGAACGAACCCTTATTTCTGGGAATTCAAAATTCGATAAGTACTTATTAGGTATAGCAAGCTTAACTCCGCAGGAGTTAAATGGATTTAACGTATTTATGGATGAAACAAAAGGAGATTGTTTTCATTGCCATGGGAGTGATAACAACCCATTATGGACGGATAATATTTTTCATAATAATGGTTTAGATGCTGTTTTTGTTGATCTTGGATTGGGTGAAGTTACAGGAGATCCTGCAGATAATGGAAAATTCAAATCACCATCATTAAGGAACCTTGCTTTCACGGCTCCTTATATGCATGACGGACGATTCAATACTTTAGATGAGGTTATAAATCATTATAGTGAAGGACTTCAAAATTCTCCAACCGTCGATCCTTTAATGAAAAAAGTAGCCGAAGGTGGTGTGCAAATTACAACTCAAGAAAAATCTGATTTAAAGGCCTTTTTGCTAACATTATCAGATTATGAGTTTATCAATAATCCCGAATTTCAGAACTAATAGACCCTAATAAGGGGAGGTTATGCCTAAAAATCTTTATTATCCAATAAAACACCTGCAAGGCTCAATAATTGTAACTCTGCATTCTTAGCAGTATACTTTGCTTGGTTTAAACTCAACTCTGAATTGATTAAGTTTAACTGTGCTTGACGGAAATCTATTGAAGAAACCTGCCCTAATTTATAGCGTTCATTGGTACGCTTAAAATTTCGTTTAGTAGTGATTACATTAGTCTCTTGAACTTGAAGTGTGAATAATAAATTCTGATAACTTTCCCAGGCATTATATACATCTCGTTTTAAGAACTCTTCTTGTTGTGTTTTGACAATTTCTTGATTTTCTAATGTTATTTTAGCGTTCTGGACATTCGTTTTTGTACGTCCACCATCAAATATATTCCATGATAAGTTTAATCCGGCATTTATTCCCGTTTGTGTAGAACTTATGGAAGTAAATTGATTTATAGGGTCATTATTACTCTTGTTCCACGCATATGAGCTTGTTAACCCTACATTTGGCATCCAACCAGCTTTGCTCATTTTTACATCAAACAGACCTAACTCTATATTCTTTTTTGCCTGTAATAGTGTTACGTTATTTGCTTCGGATTTTTCTAATAAGCCCTCTAAAGTTAAATCTAAAGCATAGGACACATCAGTATTCACAGTAACTTTAGTATTTACTTCTCTTCCCAAAACTACATTCAAGTCTCGTTTCGCATTAACTAATTTACGGTTTACATCTAAATAAACAATACTATCATTATTGACATCTACCTCAGCATTCAATACATCTAACTTTGTATTTTGACCATACTCAAAACTGTAATTTGCACGTTTTAATCGTTGCTTAGAAATTTCTAAAGTTTGTTTTTGATTGATTTCATTTTCAGTTAATCTACCCACTTCATAATAAGCCTTAAATAAAGTAATCAAGGTGTTTTCAATTACTCCTCGTGCTTGAACCTCAGTAAGATTATAACTTTCTTTTAATCGCTTGTATGCATTTCTTCTGTTGAAACCATCAAAAATAGTATAGTTCAACCCAAGTGAAGCGTTGTATGTTTTTGAAGAAACTCCAGTAACTGAATTTATAGCACCATCTTGAAACTCGGAATCGGTATCTTTATTGCTATAATTAGCTCCAGCATTTCCAGTTACTGTTGGCAAATAACCACTGTTATAAATACTCTTATTATTCTTTGCAATTGCAACATTATTCTTAATTGCTCTAATATCATAATTGTTTTCCAAAGTAATAGAAACAGCTTCATCTTTAGTTAAAACCTCTTGAGCATTAACAGAAGCCCCTAAAAGTATAATTCCGACAATTAAATTTATTTCCTTTAACATCATTCTCTTTTATTATTCAAAACCAACAAGTATTAAACTCTTATGATTTTTAAATTAATTTTCTAACTCTTCGTTCTCTGATTTCAACTCTTTAATAGCACGCTCTACCTCTTCTCTACTTGGTCTTTTACCTTCCCATAACCATTTTGTATATACCTTAGAATAATTAGAAATAGATAATAACACTGGTAACGTTAATAAAGTTAAAAAAGTAGCTATTATAATACCATAGGCTATTGATATGGCCATAGGTATTAAAAATTGTGCCTGCCTGCTTGTTTCAAATATTAAAGGGGTTAACCCTGCTACTGTTGTAATTGTTGTTAAGAAAATTGCTCTAAAACGTGATTTTCCAGCTGCAAACAGCGCTTCTTCATAATCCATACCTTCTTTCAGATAGCTATTAAATTTACTGATCAATACCAATCCATCATTTACCATAATCCCTATCAAGGCAATAATTCCCAAAAGTGATAAAATATTAACTGCAAACCCGTGAAACCAATGACCCCAAGCTACTCCAATTAAACTGAAAGGCACCATCAATAATAGCATGAATGGCTGACCGTAGGAACGGAATGTAAAAACAATTACAATATAGATTAACAATAAAATTATTGGGCCAGCAACTTTTGCAGAACTAGAAACTTTTGAAGCCTCTCTATTTTGCCCTTCATATAAAGCAGTAACCGAAGGGTATTTTGCATTAATTTCTGGCATGATTCTATTTCTAATATCATTTAAAATATCGGAAGCGCTTTCTTGAACATTTTTCAAATCAGCATCTACCTTAATTTCTCGTTGCCCTTCTAAATGATTAATAGAAATTTCACCTCTTTCAATTTCATAACTAGCAATTTCAGATAGTGGTACTTTATTTCCAGAAGGGGTATTGATACGCATATCATCCAAATTTTTGATTGATGAACGCTCATTCCTGTCATAACGGACCCATACCTTTATTTCATCTTGTCCACGCTGAAATCGTTGTACTTGAAAACCAAAGAAACCACTTCTTACTTGTTTCATTACATCGTTTAAGGTTAAACCAAGAAGATAAGCATGGTTTTTTAATTGTATTTTTATTTCCTTAATCCCTTGCGGATCATTATCAGTAATATCTTTCAATTCTCGATTTTTAGACAATTCCAACTTTAATTCTGTTTTTGCAGCTTTAAGTTCTTGAATATTATTACTTAATAAAGAAACTGAAACAGGACTTCCCCCAAAATTACCACCAGAACCAAAACTTAAGGCTTCTACACCATAAACATCACCTACTTTCTCACGAATTGCATTGGTAATTTCTCTGGACCCAAAAAGGCGCTCTTCTCCAGGTAATAAATTAACTCTTAACGATGCTTTAGCTGAACCCGGTCCAATTTGCTTTAAGATATTTTGAACTACAGGCTTATCATTAATACCATATTTTTCAGTAAATTCTTTTTCAACTTCCCATACTTTTTCCTCAATCATTGAGGCTATACTATCTGATACCTTTTCATTAGTCCCTTGAGGCATCGTTAAATTGATTGAAACCCGGTCACTTGCTATAGAAGGAAAAAAAGTTCCTTTAATTATACCTCCTTGAAATCCTCCTATAGTAATCATCAAAAAAGCAACAGGAATAACTAAGCCAAAAAACTTATTCGCTAACACAAATCTTAATGCTGGAGCATAAATTCTGTCTCGCATATAATCCATAGCCAGCTCAGCATATTTATTTAATGTATATAACTTCTGCTTTCTATCTAATGCTCTAGAATGTGCAATATGTGCTGGCAAAATAATTAACGCTTCTATCAAAGATATAATTAATGTTAGTGCCACTACCACAGCTACTTCACTAAAAAAATCACCCATTCTTCCATCTAAAAAAAAGAACGTTGAAAAAGCCAAAACTGTTGTCGTAATAGCTGAAATAATTGGCGGAACCACTTCCATAGTACCATCAATAGCAGCCCGGATAGGGGTTTTCCCTTTTTCATAATGATGGTAAATGTTTTCAGAAATTACTATTCCATCATCTACCAAAATTCCAATAACAATAATCATCCCAAATAATGACAATACATTTATAGTTACATTAAAATACCCTGCCAACATAAACATTCCGAAAAAAGCAACTGGCAACCCTGCAGCAACCCAAAAGGCTAACCTTGGGCGCAGAAATAAAGACAAGAACAACATAACCAATAACATTCCTTGCCATCCGTTTTTAAATAATAATTCTGTTCGTTGGTTTAAGGTAATAGAAGAATCGCTTGTAACTTCAATTTGTATATTTTCATTTACCTCATTGAATTTATCAATGTATGTATTTATTTTTTCTGCTGAAGATAATAAGTCTTCACTATTAGTATTATTTACTTGAATACGAACGGCTAAATCTCCATTGTAATAGTTTCTATTCGGAGTTTCATTCCATTTATCGGTGACTTTTGCTACATCTTTTAGTCGAATAATTTTACCCGACACATCTGCTCTTACAACTAAATTGTCTAGCTCATCGCCATAATAAGAGCGATTATTAGCTCTTATCAAATACTCTTCAGCATTTGTTTTTATAGACCCTCCTGTAGTTAAAATATTTGATTGAGATACTGCAGCAGCTACTTGTTGAAAAGTTAAATTATATGCTAATAAATCATTTTCACGAACAGCTATTTCTATCTCCTCATCAGGATATCCTGAAACATTAATTTGTGAAATACCATCAATTCTACGTAAATCATTTTCTACCTCTCTAGTAATGTTTTTTAATGTTTTTAAAGGTACGTTTTTCCCAGTGACAACAAAACTTATGGTTTCCCTTGCTACTTCAACTTTAGAAACCACAGCTGGTTCCATTCCTGTAGGGAAATTAGGTACTTTATCAACTGCATTTTTTACATCAGCTAATATTACATTAACCTCATGTCCTTTAAAAGTTTCAATAGTAATTGTTGCTGCATTTTCTGAGGACCTGGAAGTAACCCTATCAATACCAACTAATCCTTTTAAATTATCCTCAATCTTTAAAACAATTCCTTCTTCAATTTCTTGTGGAGAAGCTCCAGGGTACACTACATTAATAGTAATAACCTTTGATTTTGTTAATGGAAAAAAGGATGATTTCAAACTTGAATATCCTAAAATTCCAAACAGTACAAATGCTATAATAATAATATTTACGGCAACTGGGTACTTTATAAAATAAGCGATTATTTTTTTCATTTTTTATTCTGATTTAGTAGTATTAGTTTCTGTGAAAACCTTAATTAGCATTCCTGAATACCCTCCTGCTATTGGTTTTGACACCATCTGTGTTCCATTAACTAACCCTTTAACTACGACAGTTTTTTCATTAAAATAAATAGGTGTTATTTCAACTAGTTCTAGCACATTTCCTTTTACTATATAAACCGATTTGTTTTCAATTAATAATTTTCGGGGTATTTCAATAGCATTCACCTCTTCTTTAGCCGGTACATTTGCCTCTAGATACATCCCTTCTCTTAAGTCTTTCCCTTTTACTTCAATAAATACTTGAACCGTTTGAGTGGATTGATCAATTCTTCCGTTAATGCGTGAAACTTTTCCAGCCCATAAACTTGTTTTTTCTAAATTTTGAAGAGAGACCTCTTTTCCTACATTTAAAATATTAGCATATGAAGCATTAACTGACACCTGTAATTCAAAAATACTAGTATCAATAAACTCTCCCATCTTTTGACCTGACCTTACTAAGGTTCCGTTTGTAACTAATGTTTCTGTTAAAACACCATCAAATGGTGCCCTAAGATTATATTTAGCTAAACGAGCTTCTAAATTTTTTATATTATAATAAGTTGTATAAATATTTTTCCCAGTGATGAAATATTTTTCTTTATCTGAAGTGGCTTTTGGTAATTTAGATACCGATTTATTGATATTAAAATTCTTAAGATATGTATTCCATTTTTCAAAAGAATCCGGGTAATCCAATCTTAAATCTGGCATAATGGACGCAACTAAATTCTGTAATGAACTACGTTGTGATTGTAAGCTGGCATAATGTTCATTGCTATTAATGTTTAATAGTGACTGTCCTTTTTTATAAATCACTCCAGCTTTAAAATCTTTTCCTGTAGGAATTAGTACTCCTTGTACTTCTGAATATAGTTCTACCTTATTTTTTGCTTTCAAGTTACCATTTGCAGTAATTACTATTGGAATAGTACTGTTAATTACGTTTTCTACAAATACCGTTTTCTCAATTTTATCAACTCTTTGTTTTGATACTTTTTTATTGTCCTTAAAATATTTTGACAATAAAAATGCGCCTCCTAATATTGCTATTCCTAGACCTACAATAATTAATTTCCTCATATTCTTTTCTTTAGTTGCTACTGCAACGTTATACTGGTTTTTGAACTAAGTTCTGTTGTACTTTTTTAATTACACTAATTGCAATTTTAATTTCTTCTTCAGAAATGTTTTCTTGTAAGCCACTAGCAAACTTTTTCATTATTGGTAGTGTTTTTTCAAATATAGAATCCCCAGATTTTGTTAAATACACTAAATTAATCCGCTTATCTTTTTTTGACGGAATTCTAGCAACTAAATTCTTTCTTTCCATTGTGTTTATTAGCCTTGTTAATGATGTTTTATCTCTTCCGGCTATAAATGCTAACTCCTGTTGAGGTACTCCATCTTTAGTTTTTAGCATTTTTAAGATTACCCACTGCGTCTTGGTAAGATCAATATTTTCTTTATAAAAGACATCTTGAATATGGTTGTCTATCATTTTCATTGTTTTGCCTAACCAAGGGGCTAATGTATTTTCCAAATCCATGTATCGGTTTTTTAATCTACTACAAAGTTAGTGAAAAAAACATATAGTTGTATGTGCAACTATATGTGTAAGGTGTTAAAATCTTCATAATTTTATATCTATATATATTATTTTGATTTTGGAATCATAAGAAATAAGCATATATACTAGTAAAGAAAAGGCCGGCAGAGAACCGACCTATTCACCCGTATACAGCAGCCTAAACCCGACTAAAGACTGCTTTACTTTAAAGTTATTTATTATAACTTTTCTGTGTTTTTAAAATTGTAAAAGAAATAAACCCTAAAAGAATAGGCCGACTAAACGCCGACCTGTTCACCCGAATGCAGCAGCTTTTTAAAACCCTATTAAAAGCTGCTTTAACTTTAAATTATTTAATTTTAACTGTTCTATTTTTTCTTGTTGTTCCTGAATTGCTTTTATTGCTACAGGAATTAAATCATTGTAACGCATTCCTAAACGTTCCGATTTTTCTTTTACTAACACACCGGGGTTTTCCTCATACTCCTTCCATTGATAATCTACCACAACTTCAGGAATTATTTTTTGTACCTCTTGCGCTATAAAACCAAGTTTTGCTTCTTTTTCATTATTTGGAACAACAAAATCATTCACTTTTTCTTCTTTCCATTTAAATGAAACCGGATCTAAGGCTATAAATTCTTTTAGCCCGTATTGTAAAGGTTTAATAGCTTCTTTTAATCTGATATCAGAGGTGTTTACTACTCCATTCTCAGTGTAAACATTTTTCCATCTTTTGGTTAAAGAACCCAAATTATAAGTAGCATCTACAGTTGGCGTTACTTGTTGCATAAATAAAAATTCACCATCACCATCTGCTATAGAATAAACATCTCCAAATACAATAACACTTCCAGAGGTTGAAACGCCATCCCAGAGCTGAAGATTATGTGTGGAAGCTGCATTATGCCCAATCATTACATTTCCTTGATGATATATTGGGTCGTCAACTGTACTTCCACTGTCAAACACCCAATCGGTATCTATTATTGATGAACCAACGGGTACTTCCCATGTGGCTACTCCATTAGCATCTGAAGTAAGTACATAACCTGCTACCTGACTTCCATCATCTATAATTAATGCAGCTTCTGGAAAGGCTGTTATGAGTACATCATCTAAATAAACTTCATCGTTATTGGCGTCTACTGAAGAATCTTTAGTATAAATCCATCTAAAAGTGTGTGCTCCTGCAGTAACTGGATATGAAACAGAATTCCATGCTACATTTCCGTTCCATGTATTCTGAGAAATACCGTCTATTAAGAAGTCAAAATCATCATATGAAGCTTCAGTAGAGGTTCTAAAAGCAAATGAAATTGTTCCGCCTGAGGCTGGTATTGTAGTACTATATTCGATCCATGATGTTTCACTATCGGTAATCGCGCCACTCTTAGCTCCCCAAGAGAATGTATTATATTCTCCGACTGCGTTTGTGGTTACCCAGCTAGCGTTTCCTCCTGTTGTAAATGAATTAATTGTTGTGTCTTCAAATCCATCGTCTAGCAATGTAACTGGAGAAGAATTTGCAACCAAATGAAATTTAGCAGAAGGGGTAGTCGTATTAAATCCAACATTTCCAGAAGCAGCTATTCGTATAGCTTCAATACCATTTGTCCCAATAATAAAATCTTGTCCATCTGTAGTACCTAATTTATCAACAGCAGAATTTGTACCTGTGTTACCTGTTAATTCCCAACCAGAACTTCCAAAAGTAACCCACGCTGCACCATTGTAATAATAAAAGCCTGTTGCAATATCTGTTTGATACACTAATAACCCTGTTGCAGGAGTGGCTATTGCGATACGCTCCGCTTGAGTCATTCTTGGTATTAATACACCTTGAGTAGTACTTGAAATGTCTAATACAGCACTATTATCGGGAGTATTGGTTCCTATTCCTATCTGAGCAGAAGTAAGCATGCTACACATGATAAAAAATAAAACCACAAATTGTTTAATGTTAATTTTTGATGGGTAATACATAATTACTGTTTTAGTTCGTTTAATAATGCTTCAATTTGTTGTTGCTGCTTATTAATATCATCGATAATAGCTTCATGCTCTTTGGTTGCATTTACCAATAAGGGTAACAACTCTGAATAACGCACTGCTAGTCTGGCTGCCTTCTTTTTTACAAATTCACCTTTAGAGTTCTTTTCCCATTGGTTAGCTTCTACGATTTCTGGAATTTCCTTTTGCAATTCTTGAGCAATAAACCCGATTTTTGTTCTTTTTTGATCATCTCTTAATACTGTTTTTCCGTAGCTTGTTTTTTTCCAAATATAAGTTACAGGTCTTAACTTCATTAATGTAGATAAACTATACTTAAGTGGTTGAATTTCCATTTTTTCTCTCCTGTCTGAAGTAGAAACATTTGTATTTACTGCTTCTATTTTTTCCCAGCTATATATCGCATCACCAATATCAATACTATTATTAGTTTTAGGAACAAGATTATTACTTATAACCACCTCTTGAGGATCACGATTAGAAAGAACTGAATTGGAACCAAAGCCCAAATATGCATCTGGTCGTGGAAAAAAACTTGGTTCGGTTTTTATGTGTAAAAGAGGATCTGAAAAATATGTTGTACCAGGCACAGAGTCATCTCCAATTGTTATACCTGCTATTCTATAAATGGGATCTGTATTTGTTGAGCCACTTGCAAACGCCCAATCATCATCAGACCCAGGTGCTGTTGTTGGGTCAACCCAGGTACCATTCCCATTTGCATCTGAAGTTAGTACATATCCAGTTGTTTCATTCCCATCCTGTATTCGTATAGCAGGTGTTTTTGCAACAAGATTAGTTCCAACAACATGTAATGTAGCAACAGGTGTAGTTGTATTAATTCCGGTTTTCTTATCTGAAGTTATTCGTATCGCTTCTGTATTGTTAGCTACTAAACTCAGATCTATACCATCTGTAGTTCCCAACATATTTGATGAAGGTAACGTACCTGAATTTCCTGAAAGACTCCAAACTGAACCTCCTCCAAAAGTTACCCATGCACTACCATTGTAATAATAAAACCCAGCTGTTCCATCTGTTTGAAAAACTAACAAACTTATCGCAGGTGATACTATAGTAACACGTTGCGCTTGTGTCATTTTAGGTACTAGGATCCCTTTATTGGTATTATTAATTTGTAAAGCAGCACTGGTATCTGGTGTAGTAGTTCCTATACCAACCTGTGCAAAAAGAGGCGTGCTTACACATAAAACTAAAATAATTTTTAATAAACATTTCATAATTTAATTCTTTTTTGCTTTTAACGCCAATACCTTATTTAATAAGATTGAGTTTTCTTTTTGTAGCGCTATAAGTTCTTGATGTTGTTCTTGTTTTGCTTTGATTAGTACAGGTAGTAATTCTGCAAAAGTCATCCCAAGCCTATCTCTTTTTACTTTTTCATAAACATCTTTCTTGTATTTTACCGCCCTCCATTCCATATCATGTACTACTTCTGGAACAATTTTTTGCACCTCCTGAGCGATTAAACCCAGTATTTCTCTTTTATCGGTATCCTTCAATTTACTTGTACCTACCTTTTCTTCTTTCCATTTATATGTTACAGGTCTTAATTGTAGTACTTCTTTTATACCATAATTTAAATCTGTAATATTCTTTTTCTCCCTTCTATCTGAGGTGGTTATGGGGGTATTTATTGTGTACAATGTGTTGTATCTATCTACAGCATCTCCCAGATAGTTAGCATAATCAAAAGTATAATTGCTTTCATCAGGTTTGATATCATGACTAAACATTATTTCATTATTACCATCTTCTATATACTCTTCATTTCCTAAACCAAAAGTAGTTCCTGTAGTGGAGCCATTATCTACATCTAGTTGATTTGCTGTAGTTCCAGTTCTTCCAAAAACGACACCTCCAGTATGATAGATTTCATCTGATAATGTACTACCACTAAAAAACATCCAATCATTATCTAAACCCGCAGTTGGAATTGTACCCCAAGAAACCACACCTGATGCATTAGTTATTAATACTTTTCCAGCACCTTCATTTCCGTCTTCAAATCTAAAAACAGGTGAGGCGCCAACAATATGTAATTTTTCTGTTGGACTTGGTGTTCCTGTACCAACATTACCATTAGTATCAATTCTTATAGCTTCTGTATCATTCGTAACAATTACAACATCTTGAGCATCTAAAGTTCCTATTTTATTAGCCCCGGTTATTGTACCTGCATCACCTGACACATCCCAACCAGAACCACTAAATGTTTTCCAAATAGTTCCGTCAAAATAATAATACCCCTTTATAAGGTCTAATTGATATACTAGTAAACCAGTAGCGGGACTTGATATTGCTATTCTATTTACTTGTGTCATTCTAGGAATTAACAATCCCTTACTAGAACTTGAGAGTTCTAAAGCTGCACTTGTATCTGGTGAAGTAGTTCCTATACCAACTTGAGCAATCAAATTAAAATAGCATCCAAATACAATAAAAAATAAAAAGTATAATTTCTTCATCTGTTATTGTTTTGCTGCAAAATTACTATCAACATCAAATAAATAACAGAATTCTATTTCATAAAAATATCATATTAGCAAGTTTTCATTTCATAAAAATATAATATAACAGTACATTAGCCGCTTATTGTCAATTATTTACCCCTTATGAGTTACAAAAAATACTTCACTATATTTTTATTGCTGTTTTTTACGCAAATGATTAGCGCTCAATCAAAAACAGAAATGATAAAACAGCTAGTCGCAAAAGAACAAAACGATAGTATTAAAGTTAGTTTACTAATTCAATTAGCTATTCAGTATAAAAGAAAAAAAACAGATTCAACATTATATTATGCTACTGAATCATTACATCTAGCTACGAAAATTGAATATGACTTAGGAATTGCTAACTCATACAATCAACTTGCCTGGGCCAACTATACAAGAAGAAAATTTAATGAAGCCGATACTTTAGCGCAAAAAGCAATTAAGTATTATACAATAGGTAATGCTCACAACTATAAAATAGGGAACTGTTATCGCCTTTTATCATCAATTAAAATTGAAAACAAAAAACAAGACGAAGCATTTAAATACTTATTTAAAGCGAAAGAAATGTATGACTCTGGAGCCTTAAAAAAAGATTCCTCTTCATTTGAAAACAACGAAGTAAAGGCTGTTATTCTTAATGATATTGCATATTTATTTTTAGAAATAGACAATTATCTTATGGCTATGAAGTACTTAAACGAAGCCATACCTTATGCAAAGAGTAATGATCAAACATCCTCGTTAGCAGACAGCTATAATATTTTGGGTGCGGTATATGCTGAACAAGAAAATTTCACAAAAGCAGTTGAGTATTATGAAGTGTCAAAAGCGATTTATATTAAACAGAATGATGATTTTAGCACTACTGCTTGTAATATAAATATTGGTGTTGCTTATTACGAGAGTAACCAATACGATGAAGCCATAAGTTCTCTAGAAGAAGCATCAGAAAAAGCAATTGCTATACAATATAAAGCAGGTGAGTTAAATAGCTATGTTTACTTAGGGAAATCCTATATAGAATTAAAGAGGTTTACTAAGGCAGATGATTATCTTGAAAAGGCAGAAAAAATAGCAATTGAATACAATATCCCAACTTCCGAAATCATTATTGCAAAATCAGATGTATATAAAAGGAAAAAGAACTATTCAAAAGCAATTAAAACTCTTGAGTCACATCTCAATCAAGCT
>Ga0209291_1000507_pt1 | contig 37350 bp, 34 predicted proteins | sample GOMGulsemesocosm_FD_184633 | JGI IMG/M metagenome (GOLD analysis project Ga0209291, IMG submission 184633) | Methane-oxidizing microbial communities from mesocosms in the Gulf of Mexico - GOM9B Gulf of Mexico (SPAdes) (version 2) | ecosystem: Environmental > Aquatic > Marine > Cold seeps...
GGTTATATAATATTATTTATTGGGATAGTATTTTTTTCTTCATTTTCAACAACTGATGAAATACCTCCTGTAAAAGGAAAGTTTGTAATTGTATTGGATGCAGGACATGGTGGGCATGATCCTGGTAATATGGGGAATAACTATAAAGAAAAAGATATTGCATTAAAAGTGGTTTTACAAATTGGAAAACAATTAGAGAAAAACCCTTCTATAAAAGTAGTTTATACTAGAAAAACTGATGTATTTGTAGATTTGGCTAAAAGAGGGGAAATTGCTAATAAAGCAAAAGCAGATTTATTTGTATCTGTTCATTGTAACTCTCATCATACTCAGGCTAATGGAACAGAAACTTTTGTATTAGGACTCCATAGGAATAAAACCAATATGGAAGTAGCTAAAAAAGAAAATGATGTAATCCTTTTAGAAGAAAATTACCACGAAAAATATGAAGGGTATGACCCTAATTCCCCTGAGTCATTAATTGGATTAACTATAATGCAGGAGGAATATTTAGATCAGAGTTTACAGCTAGCTACTTTTATACAGGATAAGTTTACACATAAACTAAAACGTAAAAATAGAGGGGTTAAACAAGCAGGATTTATTGTATTGCATCAAACAGTGATGCCTAGTGTGTTAATAGAATTAGGATTTTTAACCTATAAAAAAGAAGGGGCTTATTTGAATTCTAAAAAAGGACAAAATGAAATGTCAGGTTCAATTGTAACTTCTATTTTAAAATATAAGAATAGTCTTGATAAAAATTCAATTACGGAAGTTTTTATGGAAGAAACGGACAATTCTACTGTTTATAAAGACGTCGTATTTAAAGTGCAAATAACAGCAGCTAAAAGAAATCTTGCGCTAAAATCATATAATTTTAAAGGGTTAAAGGACTTGTCTAAAATTAAACAAGGGAAGCTGTATAAATATTTTAGCGGGAACACCAACGATTATAATAAGATTAAGGATGTTCAAAAAAATGCTAAAGAAAAAGGATATTCAAAATGTTTTATCGTAGCGTATAAGAATGGTATTCGTACTAATTTATCAACTGTTTTAAAAAAATAATAGTATCAATTTATCGCAGAGTAAAAGCAATACGTATTTAGATTGATTATAATTAAAATAGTATTAATTTTGTTAGCGAATTAAAAAAACAAACCACTTTGAAAATTTCAAGAGAAATTAAAACTGCAGTCTTAGTTATAGGGGCAATTGCACTATTCCTTTTTGGTATGAGTTACTTAAAAGGGATCGATTTATTTAGTTCTAAAAATATTTTTTACACAGAGTTTGATTATAATGCATTAGCACCCTCAGCACCTGTTACTATTAAGGGGAATAAAGTGGGTAAGGTTGAAGCTATAACCTATGATTTTGAAACAGGTAAAACACGAGTTTCTTTTTCTGTAGATCAGCGCTTTAAGTTTTCGAGAAACAGTACGATAAGATTATATGAGCTAGGATTAATGGGGGGTAACGGATTAACAATTATACCTGCTAAGGATGCTGAATATGCTGAGAACCAAGATTTTTTAAAGTCGGAAGTAGAAGAAGGTTTGGTGAAAAGTTTGACTAGTAATTTTTCGGGGTTAAGTACAGGGCTTGACGCAACGCTTAAAAAAGCCGATACATTATTGAGTAGCCTTAATGTTTTAGTAAAAGATGATTCTGAAAAAGGATTAAAAAATGCTATCGCGGAATTAAATGGAACTATAAAATCATTCAAATCGTTATCGTACTCATTAAATAAAATGATTTCGGACGATAGTAGTAAACTAAATGGTATGATTGTTAATTTTTCTGAAACTGCGGCATCATTTAAAAAACTAGGAGATACATTAAATAATGCTAATTTGGGTGAAACCGTGGCAGGTTTAGATAAAACATTAAATAACCTTAATACAGTGCTTTCCGGAATTGAAGAGGGGAAAGGAACTATGGGTAAATTAATGAAAGATGAAAAGTTATATAATAATTTTGAAGCAGCAGCGAAGGAATTAGAAGAGCTTTTACAAGATATTAAACTTCATCCAAAACGTTATTTTAGAGTATTATCGAAAAAAGAAATACCCTATGTGAAGGCTGTTGATACTGAATTAAAGAAATAATTATATTAAGATTTTAAATAAGACAAACTTACTATGCAATACATTGACAATATTTTATTTGTAGTAATATTAGGTGCCGGAATATGGTTCTTTGCTAAAAATATAAAATCACTAATCCGAAATATCAAATTAGGAAAGGATATTGATCGAACAGATAATAAGGGCGAACGATGGAAAAACATGGCGAAAATAGCCTTAGGACAAGGTAAAATGGTTCGTCGACCAGTTTCAGGAATATTACATATTGTTGTCTATCTTGGTTTTATATTGATCAATATTGAAGTATTGGAAATTGTAATAGATGGTATTTTTGGTACACATCGTATTTTTACTGAAATTTTACCAGATTCAGTTTACGGTTTTTTAATAGGAAACTTTGAAATACTAGCTTTTTTAGTATTTGTGGCAGTAACTGTGTTTTGGATTAGAAGAAATGTAATTAAAATAAAGCGTTTCTGGAACGACGAAATGAAAGGTTGGCCAAGATCTGATGGAAATATGATTTTATATTTCGAAATGGTTTTAATGTCCTTATTCTTAATAATGAATGCTACAGATGTTCATTTTCAAGAAATGAATACAGGTAATGTAATTAGCCAGTATATAGCACCTTTATTTTCAGGAATGGAAAATGAAACCATACATGTAATAGAAAGAGGAGCATGGTGGTTACATATTGTTGGAATTTTAATCTTTTTAAATTACTTATACTATTCAAAACATTTGCATATTTTATTAGCGTTTCCAAATACATTCTTTGCAAACTTGAAGCCTAAAGGGCAGTTTACAAATGATGCAAATGTAACTAAGGAAGTAATGATGATGATGGATCCAAGTGCTGATCCGTATGCAATGCCAGAGGAAGGAGCAACGGAGGAAATAGCTACTTTTGGAGCTAAGGATGTGACGGATTTATCATGGGTAAACTTATTAAATGCTTATACTTGTACGGAGTGTGGACGTTGTACAAGTGAATGTCCAGCAAACTTAACTGGTAAAAAACTTTCCCCAAGAAAAATCATGATGGATACTCGTGATCGCATGGAAGAAGTTGGAAAAAACATCGATGCTAATAACGGAGAATTTAAGGACGATGGTAAAAATTTATTCGATTGGATTTCTAAAGAAGAAATATGGGCTTGTACAAGTTGTAATGCCTGTGTAGAAACTTGTCCAGTGAACATTGATCCGTTAGGTATTATTATGGATATGCGTCGTTATTTGGTAATGGAGGAAAGTGCGGCACCTACGGAATTAAACAATATGATGCAAAATGTAGAGAATAACGGTGCGCCTTGGCCATACAACCAAATGGATAGGTTGAACTGGGTTAATGAGTAATTAAGCGTAAATTTTCAATAACATAAGCAATTAATAAAACAGCTTAAGGCCCAGTGCTTATAGCTTAAAGTATATAAATATGAGTGAAGCATTAAACGTGCCAGTAATGGCGGATATGATGGCAGCAGGAAAAACTCCAGATGTTTTATTTTGGGTAGGTTCTGCTGGTAGTTTTGATGATAGAGCAAAAAAAATAACCCGTGCTTTTGTGAAAATATTAAACAAAGCGGATGTTAATTTTGCAGTATTAGGTACAGAAGAAAGTTCTAGTGGTGATGCAGCAAAAAGGGCAGGGAATGAGTTTTTATTTCAAATGCAAGCCATTACTAATATTGAGGTGATGAATGCTTATGAAGTAAAAAAAATAGTTACTTGTTGTCCGCATTCATACAACACCATAAAAAATGAATACCCTGAACTTGGTGGAAAATACGAAGTGTATCATCATACAGAATTTCTACAAACCTTATTAAAGGAAGGGAAAATTAGTGTTGATGGAGGAAAATATAAAGGAAAACGAGTTACTTTTCATGACCCTTGCTATTTAGGTAGGGCTAATAATGTTTATGAAGCTCCTAGAGATTTGATAAATAAACTAGAAGTGAATTTAGTAGAGATGAAACGCAACAAGTTAAACTCCCTATGTTGTGGTGCTGGTGGTGCGCAAATGTTTAAGGAACCAGAAACTGGCGATAAGGACATTAATGTGTTGCGTACTGAAGATGCTATAGAGACATCTGCTGAAATAATAGCTACGGGTTGTCCTTTTTGTAATACGATGATGACTGATGGTGTAAAAGCTAAAGAAAAAGAAGGAGAAATTGAAGTGTTAGATGTTGCTGAGTTATTAGCGAATTCTATAAAATAAATAATGTTTTTTACGATGTTGTAAGTTGTTCAAAATCGTAAATCAAAAAACGTAAATCAAATATGCTCGTAGAATTTAATACATTACCTGAACACTCAAAAGTATGGATATACCAATGTAATCGTCGTTTTACAGAAGATGAATTGGTGTTAGTTTCTGGAAAAACAAATGCATTTTTAGAACAATGGGCTGCTCATGGAACGGGCTTAAAAGCTGGATTTGAACTAAAGTATGAACGTTTTATTATTATTGCCGTAAATCAGGATGAACAATCAGCTACTGGATGTTCAATAGATGCTTCTGTTCGTTTTATACAAGAACTAGAGCAAGAGATGAATGTAGAGTTATTGGATAAAATGAACGTAGCTTTTAAACAAGGTGACTTTGTTAATTTTAAGACTTTGCTAGACTTCAAAGCAATGGCTAAAAGTGGTGCAATTGGTAAGAAAACTATCGTGTTTAATAATTTAGTAACGAATGTTGCTGAATATAATGAAAATTGGGAAGTACCTGCACATGAATCATGGCACTCAAGATTTTTTAAATAAACAAGTGTGAATTTCATTTTACGCTTTACCACATAATTAAGGTGTTTCACCACAGAAAAGTGATGATTCACATCACTAAAAGTGATGAGTTACCTGTTTTTTAACGAGTATTTTAACGGTGTAACGAATTAATTATTATAACACATTGATTTAGAGTATATTTAGGGTAAGCAACATTAAACCCTTGTATTATGAAAAGAGATTATTCTACTTTCGACTTGTTGCCTCAAAAAACTTCATTGCTTATTGACTCCCAAGTCAATAATTTAAAAAACGTTGCACTACTTAATGGTGTGGCAAAAAAAAAGAAAACAGCATATATTCCCTATATCTTAAAAGGGCAATATATCGGCTGTACTTTAATCCATTTAAAACGTAGGATGTATAGTCATTACCTTTCAAAGGCTTTTAGCTAACACATTAAACTATTTTAAGACAGTATCGTATTAATAATCCGTGTGTTTATTAATGAAAAATCATATAAACTTTTTTGAGGTTTATTTATGACGGGTACTTCTTATGCCCAGTTTTAAATAAATATCATTTACAAGTTCTGAAAATAATTATGAAAATATTACTATATATATTAGCTTTTTTACCATTTGCTCTTTTTTCACAAGTGGGAATCAATACCACTACTCCGGAAGGAATATTGGATGTAGCTAGTACCAAGCATGGGGTACTGTTTCCTAGAGTTGCATTAGAGTATTTAACACAAGAAGCACCTGTACTTAATCCGAAAGGGGGGGGCTTTAGTGGATGGAACTTTGGTATATAATACAGCATCTGCTAATAATGTAGTTCCTGGTTACTATTACTGGGAAATTAATAGATGGGTTCGTTTTGCAACAAATTCACAGTATATGAAGTTTACCACAGTAGCTCTCCCTAATCCCTCATCAAAAAATGAAGATTGTGATTTTCTTTTGCCAACGACTAATTATATGGCTAATGTTTTTAGGTTGCTTCATAATGGAGCGGAGTTGGGTGGTATTAAGGAAGGAACTCACGGTAGGGTGATATATCTTTATAATGGAGATGAAACGGTAGATTTAAAATTACTTGCTGAAGGTAATTCAAGTTCTTCTGCAATCAACAGGTTTTCATTGCAAAATGACGTAATCCTAAAGGCAGGAAATTCAATAGCAATATTTTACGATGACCTATATCTGCATAGATGGATAGTTGTTCGGTCAGACAATTAAAACAAATTATTGTTAGTTAATAGCATTAAACTTTATGAAGCATGAAATAATTAATTATAACTTCAAAAAAACATCTTATGAAAACTTTATTATACATATTCATCATAGCCCCATTTTTTATTTATTCACAAGTGGGAATAAACACAACAACACCTCAAGAAACGTTACATGTTGAAGGGACACTTTGTGTTACAAATACTTCAACAAAAACACCATTAAAAATTTCTGGTTTGGATGTCAATGGAACGTTGACTGATGTTTTTATTGGTCCAAATTTACAATTAACAGGAAATGTTTTAAGTGCTAATTCGCCAACTACAAGCTCTTCACCAACTATTTATTTAACAACAACAGTAAGCCTTCCAGACGGATCTCCTGGTGAAAAATTTAACGATTTTGATATGTCGGTTGCAACGCTAAATGCAAATAAGATTGTTTTTAGATTAACAGATAGAAAATCTAGTTACAATATAACAGGGATTGCCGGAGGAACTGATGGAAGACATTTGGTTTTATTTAATATAATGAAAGCTAATATGGTTTTAACTGATGAAGATATTAATTCAGAACCCCAAAATAGAATAATTACATTAGCTAATAATGTATCTACAAGTGGGCAAGGTACGGCAGAGTTAGTGTATGATGGAGCGTTACTACGTTGGGTATTAATAGGGTTTAGAGATTAAATCATGCATAATAAAACATAAAAAATTAATAATAAATCTTTGAATATCTATTTATGAAACTATTAAAATTTCCAATACTTACTATAATTACCTTATACTCATTTAGTTTTTCTTATTCACAGGTAGGTATAGGGAATACAAACCCGCAAGCAAGTTTGGATATAACTGTAAGTGATCCTGCTAATCCAAATTCAAATGATGGGCTTTTAGTTCCAAGAATTACTAGTTTTCCTGTTGTTGACCCAGCTTTGGCTCAACAAGGAATGTTGGTTTTTATGAATAACGGTGCTGCATATGCAGGGAAAGGATTTTATTACTGGGATATGCCTAGTGCTAAATGGCTGCCTTTAGGTGAGAATAAATGGAGAGATGGTGTTAATGGAAGTGGTGACGGTTTAATTTACGCAGTTGCTGCCGATGCAAATGGAACTAAGGTAGTTGTTAAAGATGATGGATATGTGGGTATGGGGACAGATGACCCGTCAGGGGAGTTACATGTAGTTGGTACTAGGAGTACAGCAGGTACTGATGTGGAGTTGACTGTAGAAAATTCAACATCTGAAGCTGAATTACGATTAATCCCCGGAGGAGTAGGAAGTTCTGAATATACATTTGTAGCTAATGACGATACAACAACAGGATTTACAATTTATGAAGGAGCTGATGAAAGAATTCAAATTAAAGCAGGTGGTGATTTGCGAATAGATGAGCTAAAAAGTACTAAGAATACTGGAGTTGTTTATCCGGCTTCTGTATATGTTGAAGCGGATGGAACTTTAAAAGTAAAAACATCATATAGCAGATTAGATGATTTGACGGTAAATAATACAGACTTTGTTTCATCTGGATCTAATTATGCGGAATCAATTGCACCAAATGGCACTGACACTTCTGGAGCGGTATTCACGCATACTTTAACCCCAACACAAGATATTTTATTGGAACTTAGTTATCATGTAGCAGTAAATTTCACTAAATATGGAAGCGCTACAGATCCGATATTGAAACAACATAATACAAAATTGTATGGAACCATTGTAAAATTAGATGGGGTTGATTATACCTATAAAACAGGAAGCTTTATAGGAAATGATGGGTTGAATGGGGCATTTATTGCTTCAGATCATTTGTATATCCCTTTAGTGGCTGATGGTTCAACGTATACCATTACACTTCATGGGTATGTACAGAATGATAGTGATGATTTGCTATCAGGTATAAGAGCTACTTTTGGAGGTGATGTTAGGGATCGTTTACAAATTGTAGAGCATAAATAACGGAGGTAAACTATCTAAATTACTAACCAAAAAAAATATTATGAAAAATATAATTTTTGCAATAGCTACCTTTAGTGCAATGAATATCACTGCTCAAATAGGAGTATATAATACAAATCCACAAGCCTCACTAGATGTAGTTGCCACAAATCAGGCAAGTCCAAGTTCAGAAGATGGCGTTTTGATTCCACGTTTAACTGCTTTTCCAATAATCAATCCAGGAGTAACTCAAAACGGTTTGTTGATATATATGGATAATACTGCTACCCCTTTAGGGGAAGGTTTTTATTATTGGGATGCGATACCAAAAACTTGGATTAAAATAGGAGCTTCTGTATGGGGGGCGGGTTCAAATGCTGCTACTGATCCATTAATTTATCCATTGAGTTGTGCAACGACTGATATTGTAATTAAGGATTCGGGCTTTGTAGGGTTTGGTACAAATGATCCAGATAGTGAATTGCATATTACAAGTGATAAGTTTAAAGGAAGTCCAAATACAGCACCAGAGTTTATTCTTGAAAATACGATAGATGATGTAGAGTTTGAATTAAAGCCGGGGGGAACTGGCAGTTCAAGTTATACTATATCTGCTAATGCAAGTGCAGGAGAAGGATTGAAGATATTTGAAAACAATACAGAAGAAATACAAATAAAACAAGGAGGGGATTTTAGAGTAGATAATTTGGAAACCGCTCAGAATGTGGGGATTGTTTATCCAGCAGCTTTGTATGCAGAATCAGACGGTACTGTACAGGTGAAAACGCCCTATAGTAGGTTGGATGATTTAAAAGTAAATCTGAAAAATTTTTCTAGTCAGGAAAAGTGTGAAACGATAGTACGCTATCCACTTGTAGGATCTTTGGTAACGTCGCCATCATTTTATACCTATACTACAACACCAACTCAAGATGTATTGTTAGAAATTAGTTATCATGTTGGAGCAACTATTACAGCGTATGGCGGTGCAATACCTGATGATCATAATACAAGGCATAATAGTAAAATATACGGAATTGTATTACGTGTTAATGGAGTAGATTTTACAACAATGACAGAGAGAATGATTAGTAATGAAGGATTGAATGGGTATTTTCACATGTCCGATCATATCTTTATTCCTTTGGTTGCGGATGGGACTACTTATACGATAACGCTACATGGTTTGGTGCAAAATGATTTGGATAGAAAGGATCTGGCAGATATGGAGGGGATAAGAGGGGTTTTTGGCGGTAATACAAACGATAGAATTCAAATTTTAGAAAAATTATAACATATATTTATTGTTGGTTTATTTTTCAATGTTGCTTGTTAAAAACGAATCAACAATAGTAAAAAGTCCGTTTATGTTATAAACGGACTTTTTTTATGAATTTATTTATTTAAAAATAAACGGAACATTGAGTTGTAAATAGAGATGATTTTGCTAAAATCAAGGGATTTTGTTAATTTCAAAAGCTTATTAGTTTTTAAGTATATAGTAAAAGTGATACAATTTGTAAATAATAATTGTAATCATTAACTAATAACGAACATTATAGGGATAATGAAAATAGAGGTGGTTGTGTTAATCGATCTTAGTGTTCTATATTTTTTTAAAACAAAAAAAACGTATATATCGAGTTTTTGAGACTCTAAATATATACGTTTTGAAGTTCAGGTATTATAAATAATTACTCTACGTCATATCTATAATTAAATGTACCTTCTGTAATATCATGAACTAATTCTGAATTTATAGATGATTCTTTACGAGCTTTAAATTCAAATGTACCTTGAATAATTTTTGTCTGAGTGTCTATAGCTGTTATGGTAATACTTCCTGAAGTAGTATCTTCATATATAGGGCTATTATCAGCTTCAAAGTTAGAATTATCAATAATGTCAATATGAGTACTAGTACCGTTAGTATCTACTCCTACATTATAGGTTCCAATAACTAGGTCAGTCCTTTTTATCCAAAGTGTAATTTCTGGGTTACCAACTACTCCGCCATATCTTCCCATTAATTGAATATATTCATCATTTGGGTAGTAAGACCATATGGAGCTAGTTGCTTCATTGGTGTTAAAGGGGTTGTTCATTGTATGTAATACACCATTTATTTTTGCAGTCATGGCATAGGTGCTTTGATTATTAGGGCTAATAATGTTATTGTTGTCATCACTAGAGCAGCTAATTAAAGCTAAAGATAATAAAGCTAAAGTCAATACTTTGTTTAATAGTTTCATGTTCTAAAAGAGTTAGTTTTTAATTAAATTTATGCAAATATAAATTTAATCAATTAATTTAACTCTAGTTTTAAGTAATTCCTTTAAAAGCGTTTTCAATAACTTAAAAAAAAGTATCTTTCCTAAATATTACGGGCAATAACGTTGCTTTGGTATGATTTTTATTACTTGTTAAGAAAAGAGATAGTATGAAGTTTAGAATAGTTTTATTTACGCTTGTTTTAGGTCAATTTGGTTTTTCCCAAGATATACACCCTTTACAAACTACAGATGCCACAGCACAACAAGTTTGGGTAGAAGAGATATATAATGCAATGACTTTAGAAGAGAAAATCGGACAATTGTTTATTGCCGACGTATGGTCTGGTAAAGAAAAGTTGCATACGGATAAGATTAAAGCTCTAATTAAAGAGCATCATATTGGAGGGGTTATGTTTTCTAAAGGAGGACCATATCGTCAAGCAAAATTAACTAATGAATATCAAGCCTTGTCAAAAACAAAGTTGTTAATTACCCAAGATGCTGAATGGGGCTTAAGTATGCGATTGGATTCTACGTATGCTTTTCCATGGAATATGACTTTAGGAGCGATAAAAGATAATGCACTTGTAGAAGAAGTGGGTAGGCGTATTGGTGAACATTGTAATCGAGTGGGGGTGCATATGAATTTTGCTCCTGATATCGATATTAATACTAATCCGAATAATCCGATTATCGGGAATCGTTCTTTTGGAGAGGATAAAGTAAATGTAGCTGAAAAAGGAATCGCTTTCATGAAGGGGATGGCTTCAGCAAATGTTTTAGGGTCTGCAAAACATTTTCCCGGACATGGAGATACTTCCCAAGATTCTCATAAAACATTACCAACAATTGATTTTAGTGCTGAACGTATTGAAAATGTTGAGTTATATCCTTTTCGTAAATTAATAGAAAATGGTGTAGCTAGTATTATGGTAGCGCATTTAGATATTCCTAGTTTAGGAACAAAACCAGGAAAACCTTCATCATTGTCAAAAGAGATAGTAACAGATTTGCTTAAAGAAAAATTAGGTTATAAAGGACTTATTTTTACTGATGCATTAAACATGAAAGGAGCATCAAACTATAAGGAGCCTGGAGATGTAGATGTTGCTGCGTTTATGGCTGGAAATGATATTTTATTGATTTCTAAAGATATTCCTAAAGCAGTAGCCAAAATAAAACGGGCTTACGAAAAGAAAAAAATTTCCGAAGAACGTTTGGCTCATTCTGTTAAAAAGATTTTAATGGCCAAGTATAAGGTCGGTTTAAACAATTACAAACCTGTTGTGCTTGAGTATATTCATGCTGATTTGAATACTCGTGATAATGATTTGTTATATACTAAACTTATTGAAAATGCAATAACAGTGGTTAAGAATGACACTGGTATTTTGCCTATAGATGATTTAGCAACAACTAATATTGCTTATGTTAAGTTAGGTGACGACGATCATGTTCCGTATTTGAATAGATTAAAGCAATACGCTACGGTTACTGATGTAAAGGCTCCGCATTTGGATGAATTAATTACGAAGTTAAGTAACTATAATTTGGTAGTAATTGGTGTTCATAAATCGAATGTTAATCCATGGAAATCGTATAAACTAAGCGATAAGGAGTTAACTTGGTTGTATGAAATTGCACGTACCAATAGAGTGGTTTTAAATGTGTTTACCAGACCATATGCTTTATTGGACTTAAAAACGACCGCCAATTTTGAAAGTATTGTTGTGTCCTATCAAAATAGTAAAATTGCGCAGCAAAAATCTGCAGAAGCTTTGTTTGGAGCTATTGAAACAAAAGGAATATTACCTGTAAGTTCAAATGAAGTTTTTCCTGTAAATACGTCAATTCAATTGAAAAAGGTAAATAGGTTAGGATATGATTATCCAGAGAATCATGGATTGAATTTCGCTAAATTTAAAAAAATAGACTCTATAGTCAATTATGCTATTTCTGAAAAAATGACTCCTGGGGTACAGCTTTTAATTGCCAAGGGAGGTAAAATAGTTTATAATAAAAATTACGGGTATCATACGTATGCACAAAAGCAAAAAGTAAATGATAGTACGTTGTATGATGTGGCTTCTTTGACAAAAATTTTATCAACGTTACCTTTAATGATGGAGCTAGAAGAAAAAGGAGTAATAGGGTTAAATTCTAAGTTAGGAACAATGATTCCTGAGTTAGAAAATTCTAATAAAAAGAATATTACCGTAAAACAAATGCTATCGCATTATGCACGTTTAAAGGCATGGATACCGTTTTATAAAACAACGTTGGATAGTATAACCCAAAAACCTTCTTCACAATTTTATAGCAAAAACAAATCAAAAGTGTTTCCATATAAAGTTGCCGAAAATCTATATATCAGTAAAGCATATCAAGATTCGATTTTTAATAGAATAAAGGATACTGATTTGCGTAAAAAGTGGAAATATAAGTATAGTGATTTACCATATTACATATTAAAAAAATATATTGAGGATCATTATAAAACCAGTTTAGACGAATTAATTCAGAACAGGTTTTATAAGCCCTTAGGATTGAGTGCAACCTATAATCCACTTGAAAAGTACCCATTAAACCAAATTACTCCAACGGAGGAGGATTCGTATTTCAGATATCAAAAAGTACAAGGGTATGTTCATGATATGGGAGCTGCCATGCAAAATGGTGTTGGAGGGCATGCAGGAGTTTTTGCTACTGCTACGGATGTTGCAAAAATAATGCAAATGTATCTTCAAGGAGGGAACTATGGAGGTAAGGAATATTTAAAAACTTCGACTGTTAATAAGTTTAATACATGTTATTATTGCAATATTGATGTTAGAAGAGGTGTAGGTTTTGATAAACCACAATTGGGTGAAGTAGGTCCAACTTGCGATTGTGTACCTATGAGTAGTTTTGGACATTCTGGTTTTACTGGAACATTTACATGGGCTGATCCGGAAAACGAGTTGGTTTACGTGTTTATGTCAAACAGAACATTTCCTGACGCAACAAATTTTAAGTTAGTTCGTCAAGATGTTAGATCGGAAATTCAACGTGTAATTTATAATGCCTTGGATGTCGAAGCTCCTAAGGTTATTGATAGTACTAGTAGATAATTGAAATTTAAAATATGAAAATAGGTATTGTTTGTTATCCAACATACGGAGGAAGTGGAGTAGTAGCTACTGAGCTAGGAATAGCGCTTGCTAACAAAGGACACGAAATTCACTTTATTACATACAAGCAACCTGTACGGTTAGATTTGTTAGGGAGCACAATTCATTTTCACGAAGTAAATGTGCCTGAATACCCTTTATTTCATTATCAGCCTTACGAGCTAGCTTTGTCCAGTAAATTGGTCGATACAGTTAAGTTACATGGTATTGAAGTGTTACATGTGCATTATGCTATACCTCATGCTTATGCAGCTTATATGGCAAAACAAATACTTGCTACTGAAGGAATTCAAATTCCAATAGTAACAACACTTCACGGTACTGATATTACACTTGTAGGAAATCATCCCTTTTATAAACCGGCTGTTACTTTTAGTATAAATGCTTCAGATGTGGTTACCTCAGTTTCACAAAGTTTAAAAGAGGACACTTTGCGATTGTTTAATATTACGAATGAAATAAATGTTATTCCTAATTTTATTGATGTAGCAAAATATGAAGAAGCTAATAAAGCTGAATGTCAACGACATTTATTAGCGGATGCTTCTGAGCGAATTGTAACACATGTTAGTAATTTTAGAAAAGTTAAACGAATTGACGATGTTATAAAAGTATTCTATAGAATTCAGCAAGAAATTCCTGCGAAACTAATTATGGTTGGTGACGGTCCTGAACGTGAATCGGCTGAAGAACTAGTGTGTAAACTCGGTATAGAGGAGAAGGTTGTTTTTTTAGGGAAAAGTAATGAAGTAGATAAAATACTATGTTTTTCTGACCTGTTTTTACTGCCTTCAGAAACAGAGAGTTTTGGTTTAGCAGCGTTAGAGGCAATGGTTTCTGGGGTTCCTGTAATTTCAAGTAATACTGGAGGGATTCCTGAAGTAAATATTCATGGCGTTTCTGGTTATTTAAGTGACGTAGGTGATGTTGATACTATGGGAGCTAATGCAATTGAAATTTTGAAAGAAGATATTGTGTTAAATCAGTTTAAGCAGGATGCCAAAAACATTGCAAAAAAATTCGATTTGGATGCTATAGTTAGTAATTACGAACAATTGTATCAAAAAGCTATCAGTCAATTAATTGTAGGTATATAGGTTTTTGTTGAGATTCTTGCCTTTTACGCGAGGTGTTTTGATAGCTATCATAGTGGAGGTAAATAACTATTACACAAAAAAAAGGTTATGAAATTATATGCGTTATTAATGTTGGTGCTTTTGAGTTGCAATGCAACCAGAAATGTTAATGCGCCAATAAAATCAGAAAATAAAACCCATGAATTACTTTTTAAAACGCTAATAGAAAATCAAATGGGTGGTTATGTAACACCAGAAATTCGTGTTGTAAAAGACAGAGAAGGATTGGTAAAAGTATACGGCCAAGTGAATAAAACAAGAAAACCTGGGTTTCCAATACCTGATATTGATTTTTCAAAAGAAACTATTGTTGCAGTTTTTATGGGCGAAAAAAGTACTGGAGGTTTTGGGGTTTCTGTAGAAGAGGTAAAAGAAGAAAATAGGAAGCTAATGGTTGCTATAAAAGAAAGAAAACCTAACCCTAAGGATATGGTGACTACGGTAATTACGCAGCCTTTTTGTATCGTGAAAATTAATAGTGCAAATAAAGAATTAGTTTTTGTAAAACGATAAAGCATAAAAAAAAACGATGTAAATTGCTTCACACCGTTTTTAGTATATATTTATATTTGATTATTGCAATACCATATCGGTACTTTCAAAAATCTTATCTGCAGAATTTGCAATAAATCCTTTAAATACTTCTCCGTTATTCATAGTGTGTCTATAAGCAAACTCGTAGTAGCAAGAGGTAATTTCTTTGGTGCCTTCTTCAAATTCAACAGTGAATTTATCTGCTAAAATACTTGATTGTTCTAAAAACTCTTCAGGTGTTCCTTTTACTTCACCTCCAGAAGTATTCATTTCAAATCCATTTTCTTTTAGGAAAGTGTTTACTTCAATAATGTTATTAAAAGTATCTAACTTATTAATATCAACGGTAAAATGGTTAGAACAGAATCCGTTTACATATAACCATGCAGCATATTCTGATTCTTTTAATAACCTATTGTACAATTCAAAGTTAGGGGTATCCCATAAGCGTCCTTTAAAAACTAATTCTTCAGCCGAAATAGTGTCAAAATCAACAGTGTCCAAGGTGTTTTTTACAATTGATTGTAGTTCCACTGATAAATCAGAAGTTACTAATTGACTGATAAATACTAATGGAGCGTTTTTGTCAGTTTTGTGAGCAAAATGCTTAGCATATAACTTCTTTTTAGGAAAATGATAATCAGCAACGTACTCATATCCACTATTGATAAAGGTTGTCGCCAACACATCAATGTTTACTCTAGGATCATCAAAAGTTCTAAAAGCAACGTGATCGTTGGCAATTGTGTTTCCTTGAGTTTCAAATAAATTTTTTACTTTTTTGGCTGATGGTGTACGTTCAGTATACTCATTCCAAAGATTGTCGAATAATTGTGTTGTTGTCATAGTAATGATTATTTACAGGGCAAAATTAAGTCAATATTGTTTTTTAATTACTTTTTAATGGTTAAATTTGCTGTATAATTACAATTATTTTAAAATACGACTTGTTTTAGGTGTTTAAAAAGTCAAAATGATTATAACATGTTAAAATTTATAGTAAAATGAATCAACTTGATTATATCGACAAACAAATTTTGTTAGCACTTAAGGCCGATGCTCGAAAAGCATTCTCTAAAATTGCTGATAATTTAAAAATTTCGAACTCTTTAGTCCATCAACGTATAAAAAAGATGAAAGAAGATGGCGTTATTTTAAAGGCTGATTTGCTATTGGATGAACATAAAATAGGGTATAGTACCAAATCCTATGTAGGGATTCGTTTAAAAGAAGCTCGTTTTGCCGCTCAAATTGTAGAATCCTTAAAAGAGATTGTAGAAATTACGGAATGCAATTACGTATCCGGTAAATATGCTATTTTTGTATTAGTATATGCTAGAGATAATGATCATTTACGATCGATATTATATAATCAGATACATGAAATTGAAGGAGTAGGAGGTACCGATTCGTTTATCTGTTTTTCAACAAATTTTGATAGATCAGTACCAGTAATTTTAGGAGAGAACTCATGAAAAAACACTTACAAGAATTAAACAGCAAGCTTGCAGGAGAAGTTAAGTTTGATAATTTACATAGAGGTATTTACGCTACTGATGCATCAGTTTATAGAAAATTGCCCTTAGGAGTTGCTTATCCTAAATCTACTCAAGATTTAAAAGAACTGATTGTATTTGCAAACCAAAACAACACCTCTTTAATACCCCGTACTGCGGGTACTTCATTGGCAGGACAATGTGTTGGCGAAGGTTTAGTGGTTGATGTTTCAAAGCATTTTACGGAAATAATTTCAATAGATAAAAACAAAAAACAAGTTACGGTACAACCAGGGGTTGTGCGTGATGAACTTAATGTGTACTTGAAACCATTCGGATTGTTTTTTGGGCCAAATACATCTACCTCAAACCGATGTATGATTGGTGGTATGGTGGGGAATAATTCATCGGGTACCACTTCTATTCAATACGGTGTTACTCGGGATAAAATTGTGGCTATGAAAACCATTTTATCAGATGGTTCAGATGTTGAGTTTAAAGCGCTCTCAAAATTTGAATTTCAAGAAAAGTTACATTTAAATAATTTGGAAGGAAAACTCTATACGGAAGTTTATAAAGAGCTTTCTGATAAAGCAGCTCAAAAAGAAATAGAAACTGAATTTCCTAAACCTGAAATTCATCGTAGGAATACAGGTTATGCGGTTGATGAGTTATTATGGTCGAATACCTTTGGTAAAAAAGAAAGGGATTTTAATTTTTGTGATTTGTTATCGGGTAGCGAAGGAACATTGGCATTTACTACAGAAATAACCTTACAGTTAGATGATTTACCGCCAACTGAAGCAGTTATGGTTGCTTCTCATTATAAATCTATTAATGATTGTTTGAATGATGTAGCCAATACCATGGAGCATAATTTATACACCTGTGAAATGATGGATAAAATCATTTTGGACTGTACTAAGAATAATGCTACACAGCTAAAAAACAGGTTTTTTATAGAAGGAGATCCTGCGGCAATTTTAATGTTGGAAATTAAAGCGACAACAATAATTGAAGCCAAAGAAAAGGCTCAAAAATTAATAAAGGATTTAGAAAAAGTAGGGTTAAGTTACGCAAATCCGATTTTAATAGGAAAAGAAATCAATCAGGCATTAGAACTTCGTAAGGCTGGTTTAGGTTTGTTGGGTAATATGGTAGGTGATAGAAAAGCGGTGGCCTGTATTGAGGATACAGCCGTAGCACTACCTGATTTAGCGAATTTTATAGCAGATTTTTCAGTGCTAATGGACAAACACCAACAGCAAGCAGTGTATTATGCACATGCTGGTGCCGGTGAAATTCATTTGCGTCCTATTTTAAATTTAAAAACAAAAGTAGATGTTGGTTTGTTCAGGAAGATAACTACCGATGTTGCACACTTAACCAAAAAGTATCATGGATCATTTAGTGGAGAGCATGGTGACGGAATAGTACGGGCAGAGTTTTTACCAATTATGATTGGAAAAAAGAACTACGAGTTGTGTAGACGTATTAAATATTTATTTGATCCCAATAACATATTCAATCCAGGGAAAATTGTAGATGCTCCAAAAATGGATGAATCCTTACGCTATGAAGTGGATAGAAAAGAGCCTGAAATAAATACGTTAATGGATTTTTCAGATTCAGAAGGTTATTTACGTTTAGCAGAAAAATGCAATGGATCAGGGGATTGTAGGAAGGATGTATTTGCTGGAGGAGCAATGTGTCCGAGTTATCGAGCTACTAAAGACGAAAAAGATGTTACGCGATCTAGAGCAAATACATTGCGTGAGTTTTTAACAAACTCTGATCAGAAGAATAAATTCAATTCCGAAGAGATAAAAGAATCTTTAGACTTATGTTTGAGTTGTAAAGCTTGTGCTAGTGAATGCCCAAGTAATGTAGATATTGCTGTATTGAAATCTGAATTCCTTTATCAGTATCAAAAGGAAAATGGGTTTAGTTTGCGTTCCAAATTATTTGCATATAATACAAAAATGAATAAGCTGGCCTCCAAAATGCCTGCTATTAGTAATTTTGTATTCTCTAATGGGGTAACTTCAAGTTTGTTGAAGAAAATGAATGGAGTGGCTCCGGAAAGAAGTTTGCCATTAGTATCTAAACCATCATTAAAAAGGTTGCATAAAAAGAAACAAGAACTAGTAGCTCCTATAAAATCTATTTATTTATTTGTAGATGAGTTTACAAATTATTTGGATGCTCAAATAGCATTTGATTCTTATGACTTATTAACGGCCTTAAATTATAAAGTATTATTTGTAAACCATGAAGAGAGTGGTCGTACGTTTATTTCTAAAGGATTTTTGGAACAAGCTAAGGAAGTAGCTACTAAAAATGTAGCTAGTTTTAAAGGAAAGGTATCAGTCGAAACGCCTTTAGTGGGTATTGAGCCCTCTGCAATATTGACTTTCAGAGATGAGTATAAACGTTTGGTGGATGATAAAGAAGCTGCAATTCAAATAGCAAAACATACATTTTTAATAGAAGAGTTTTTGGCTAATGAAATAAAATTAGGAAACATAAACTCAAGCCAATTTACTGATGCGTCTCAGACGCTGAAGATTCATAATCATTGTCATCAAAAAGCATTGAGTAATCAAAAAGTAACTTTTGATATTTTAAACTTACCTAAAAATTACAAGCCAACAATAATCACATCTGGTTGTTGTGGGATGGCAGGTAGTTTTGGTTATGAACAAGAACATTATGAAGTAAGTATGAAGGTAGGCGAGCAAACGTTGTTTCCTTCAGTTCGTAGGGCTTCAGGAGATACTATTATTGTGGCAAATGGTACAAGCTGTAGACACCAAATAAAAGATGGAACACAACGAGTTGCGCTCCATCCAGTATCTGTATTATTAAAAGCAATTAAGGTTTAGTTAATTGTGTAAGCTGTTATTTGTTGTGTTGTAACTGCTGTACCCGAACTAGGAATTGGAATGGTTATAGGTAAAGCAGATAAGTCTGCTAAAGTGTATGAAAAGGTTGCATTTGAATCAATTAAACCAATTCCTTCGGCGTAGTAATTTTTAATTACATATATGTCTTGTGCTGGTAGAATAGTAATAGCAATACCAGTGGTAGTTGCTGTAGCTGAAATAATAATATCGGAAACAACTACATTGTCATAGGTCTGTCCGTTTACAGTATGAGTAGTTAACGTTTCTCGTTGTACCGTGCTTAAAGCGTAGGTAATAGCCAAATCAATTCCGCCAATATTTTGGTTGGTTGTTCCATTTTCTACGGTCATTACGGTACCAGATGCTACATTTTGATCAATGATTTTTGCGTCGTCTAAAACAATAACAATATCAGATCCTCCACCAATTTGGCTTAAAGGAAATGTAAAATCACCGTTCATATACGTAATTCCATCTTCACTTCTGTAATTGTTTTGATCCAATAATGATGACATAATACCTGTACTACCAGCTGATGCGCTCATGTCGGTATATTCTTTTGAATTTATCATAACGGTACCGTCTGCGGTAATAACATCAACACTAGTAGTAGCAGGTGGAGTACCTGTATCCGTATTTACATCATAGGTCCAATCATTTCCAACTGTTAAGGGTAGCACATCGTAATTTGTTGGAGTGACAGTTTGTGGAAGCACTAGTACTGGACTATCGTCGCTAGAACAAGAAATAATTGTTGTAGCTAAGAATAAAATAAATAATGAAGTTGTTTTAATAGTAGTAAATTTCATAAAATAGTTTTTAGTTTTTTTTGTGAATTATTAGTAAGACGATTGACATCTGTTTTTGTTACAAAATGCATGCTAAAATAGTGTTTTAGTTTGAAACTAAATTAAAGTATGTGTTATGATAATTTATTACATTTGCTAAAAACCAAAGTAAATGTCAGGAAACACTTTTGGAAAGCTTTTTAAGTTGACCACTTTCGGAGAATCTCACGGGAAAGCATTAGGAGGAATTATTGATGGATGTCCAGCTGGAATTACAGTTGATTTTGAGGCTATTCAACTAGAGATGGATAGAAGAAAACCAGGACAGTCCGCAATAGTTACACAACGTAAGGAGCCTGATACCGTGGAATTTTATTCGGGTATTTTTGAAGGAAAAACAACTGGTGTTCCAATAGGTTTTGCTATCCATAATACCAATCAAAAATCACATGATTACTCTCATATAAAAGATAGTTATAGGCCATCACATGCCGATTTTGTTTTTGATAAAAAATATGGGCACCGTGATTATAGAGGTGGAGGTAGAACTTCGGCGCGTGAAACTGCTAGTAGAGTTGTTGGGGGTGCAGTAGCGAAACAATTATTGCCGGAAATTAAAATAAATGCCTTTGTGTCTTCTGTAGGGAATATCTTTATAGACAAACCCTATCAAGCATTAGATTTTTCTAAAATTGAAAGCAACCCTGTACGTTGTCCTGATGAAGGGAAGGCCTTAGAGATGGAAAACTATATTAAACAAATCAGAAAAGAAGGAGACACCGTAGGAGGAACTGTTACTTGTGTTATACAAAATGTACCCATCGGTTTAGGTGAACCTGTTTTTGATAAATTACATGCTGATTTAGGTAAAGCAATGCTCTCCATAAATGCGGTAAAGGGTTTTGAGTACGGAAGTGGATTTTGTGGAGCAAAAATGAAAGGTAGTGAGCATAATGACCTGTTTAATACTGACGGGACTACTAAATCGAATCTTTCTGGTGGAATACAGGGGGGTATTAGCAACGGTATGGATATTTATTTTAGAGTTGCTTTTAAACCAGTAGCAACAATTATGCAAAAACAACAAACCATCGATAAAGATGGGAATATAGTTGAAATGATAGGAAAAGGACGTCATGATCCTTGCGTTGTTCCAAGAGCAGTACCAATTGTAGAGGCTATGGCTGCTTTAGTATTAGCAGATAATTATTTAATTAATAGAACAAATAGAATTTAAGCATATATGAAAAAGTTACCCTTATACATACAAATCATTTTAGGAATGGTTTTAGGTGTTGTTTTTGCACTGATAATGACAAATTTTGATTTTGGAAAAACGTTTATTAAAGATTGGATTAAGCCTTTTGGTAAAATATTTATCAATTCATTAAAACTCATTGCGGTTCCCTTAATTTTGGCTTCTTTAATTAAAGGAGTGTCTGATTTGAAAGATATCTCAAAACTTTCTAAAATGGGAGGTAGAACCATATCTACTTATGTTATTACTACAGTTTTAGCTGTTTCAATTGGTTTAGTAGTGGTTAATGCAATTCAGCCAGGGGCATATATAGATGAAGAGACTCGTATAGAACTTATTGAAAGTAATCAAGAAAAAGCAAACAGTAAAATTGACGCGTCAGCTAAACAAAAGGAATCAGGACCATTACAAGCTTTAGAAGATTTAGTGCCGTCAAACATTTTTAAAGCAGCAAGTAGTAACAGTAATATGTTACAGGTTATCTTTTTTGCAGTATTTTTTGGTATTGGTTTAATACTAATACCGGAAGAGAAATCGAAACCAGTAACGGCTTTTTTTGATGGGTTTAATGAAGTGATCCTAAAAATGGTTGATATTATAATGTTAGCTGCTCCTTATGGGGTTTTTGCATTATTGGCAGCCTTAATTGTGGAATCACCTAGTTTGGCATTGTTTAAGGCTTTAGGGATGTACGCAATGTGTGTTGTTTTAGGTTTACTTGTAATGGTAGGAGTGTATATGTTTTTAGTATCAATATTTACTAAAAAGAACCCTATATGGTTTTTAAGAAATATTGCACCTGCGCAATTGTTAGCTTTTTCTACAAGTAGTAGTGCAGCTACGTTACCTGTAACTATGGAAAGAGTTACAGAACATATTGGAGTAGAAGAAGAGGTAGCGAGTTTTGTGTTGCCAATTGGAGCTACTATCAATATGGATGGAACCAGTTTGTATCAAGCAGTTGCTGCGGTTTTTATAGCTCAAGCCTTTGGTATGGAGTTAGACTTTGCAACTCAATTAGGAATTATAGCAACGGCTACTTTGGCATCTATCGGTTCTGCGGCAGTTCCTGGAGCAGGTATGGTAATGTTAGTTGGTGTTCTTGGTTACGCTGGTATTCCTGAGGCAGGGTTAGCATTAATTTTTGCGGTTGATCGTCCGTTGGACATGTGTAGAACTGTAGTAAATGTTACCGGTGATGCAGCAGTATCCATGTTAGTAGCTAAATCAGTTGATAAACTAGGCGACCCTAAAGTTAAAAACTGGGACGATAATTATACTGGTGATATACTTTAAAACTTAACTTATATTAATAAGTAGTATTATAAACCAAAAAAAAACCGAGCTCCTTTGAAATGTGTCAAATGAGTTCGGTTTTTTAATATAGTTTATTTAATGCGGTTACATAAAGAAATAACCAAGAGAGAGTTGTAGAACTGCATTGTTTATTTTAGAGTTTCCATTATTATTTATGTTAGTTAGCCCAATACTATATCGTATTCCAAAATTAAATTTATTATCTAATTTATAGCCAGCTCCTATGTTGAATCCAATATCTGTTGAAGAGATATTTTTTTTAGCATTTTCTCCGCCATCTCTTGCGGAAAGTAGTACTCCTAGTTGAGGTCCGGCTTCTAAGCTTAAATTTTCAATAATATAATATTTTCCAATAACGGGTAGCAGTAGGTAGTTTAGTTGTGTATTTCCTTTTTTACTATAAGATGTTCCTTGCATTGAAAATAATACTTCAGGTTGAACTGCAAGTTGCTTGTTTATGGAAACTTCTGCCATACCTCCAAAATGAACGCCAACTAAAATTGAGCGGTCTGAAACATTTCCTGTTACTGTAGCGAAGTTTAAACCAGCTTTAGCGCCAAATATAACATCGAAATTCACGACTTTTTTTACTTCTTGTGCTTTTGCCATAGTAATCATGCAAACTATTAAAAGTGATCCGATAACTTTATTCATAAATAGTATAATTTAAAAGTGAGTAGATATAAATTTAAGGGTAATAAAAGTATAAACAAAAAAAACCAGCGTAATACGCTGGTTTTTAATATGTATTAATTCTATTAGATTACAATTTGTAAGCTAAACCAAAGTTGATATCAGCTAAATCTACGTTTAAAGCAAATTCATTTTTAGCCTCAGCTCCATCGAAATCGTATTCCCTTGTTTTGTGTCCTAAAGCCCCCAGTTTGCCTCAATAGCAAAATGCTCAGATACAAAATAGCAAATTCCAGGACCTACAGCAACATCAAAACCAGTGTTGTCAGGATTTTCAGTTGTTACACCTGCGTTAGTGTATTCGCTCTTAGAAGCAACATAATCAAAACCTAATTCTCCGAATACAGAAAATTTGCTAGAAGGAGTAATGAAATACCTGCCAAAAGCTCCCAATTTCATAGTTGAAGTTTTTGTTTCCTCATGAGTAGTCATCGTTAAATCCTCTAAATCTACAATTGTTGCATTTTCACCTTTCCCGGCTCCGTAGCCAACCCTTGCACCAATACCAATGTTATTAGATACTAAGTAAGTAGCGCTTGGAGAAAAATTAAAGTCATTTGATTTAATAAGATCTTGACTTTCTGATTCAAACCCTACGGTTTCAGAAATCATGATGCCCCCCTTCGACATACTTCCATCAGTACTTGTTGATTCTTCTTGCGCGTTTGCAAATGTAAATGCACATACAGCTAAAGCTGATAATAATAATTTTCTCATGTTAATTTATTTTATATGAGTTATTAATAATAATTAGTAATAATTGTTTAAGAATAATGCAAAAATAATGTGAATTTTGTGTTAATATGTGTCTATTTCACATCAAAGACTGATATACAATATGTTACGTATTTGTTGTTCTGTAGTTTAGATAGAATATAGATAATTGGTGTTATTTTGTGAAAATGTGCTAATTTTGTGAAACATATTAATTTTAATATTTCTAAATGAAAATTATTATCATAAACGGTCCAAATCTAAATTTGTTAGGGAAACGTGAAACTAATATTTACGGCGATTTATCTTTTCAGGAATTTTTTGAAGAGTTAAAAATGAAAAACCTTGGTGTTGAGTTGGAATATTTTCAATCGAATATAGAAGGGGAGTTGATTGATAAAATTCAAGAAGTTGGGTTTGGGTATGATGGTATTATTTTAAATGCTGCTGCATATACACATACATCAATTGGTATTGCAGATGCCGTTGCAGCGATTACTTCTCCTGTAATTGAAGTTCATATTTCAAACACCTATTCAAGAGAATCTTTTAGACATGTGTCTTATTTGGCTCCAAATGCTAAAGGGGTTATTGCAGGGTTTGGTTTGCAGAGTTACGAGCTGGCGCTACAGAGTTTTTCCAGTTAAAGGATTAAGCGGATTAAGGAAATAGCGAAGAGTAAAAAGGGAATAGTTTAAAATTATTGTATAAAAAAACGCATTGAATAAAATTCAATGCGTTTTTTGTCTATTGTCTAATACTTACAAATGTATCACTTCATCATAAGCAGCTGCAACAGCTTCCATAACCGCTTCACTCATAGTAGGGTGAGGGTGAATCGTTTTTAGTACTTCATGACCAGTAGTTTCTAGTTTTCTACCCAAAACAGCTTCTGCAATCATATCGGTAACTCCAGCACCAATCATATGGCATCCTAACCATTCTCCGTATTTTGCATCAAAAATAACTTTTACAAATCCATCTTTAGTTCCAGCAGCACTTGCTTTACCAGAAGCAGAGAACGGGAAGTTTCCTACTTTAATATCATAACCAGCGTCTTTAGCTTGTGCTTCAGTCATACCAACACTTGCAATTTCTGGTGAACAATATGTACATCCCGGAATGTTTCCGTAGTCAATAGCTTCAACATGTTGTCCAGCAATTTTTTCCACACATAAAATTCCTTCTGCAGAAGCAACGTGTGCTAATGCTGGTCCAGGAGTGATATCTCCAATAGCGTAGTATCCAGGAATATTAGTTTGGTAGAAATCATTTACCAATACTTTATCTTTATCAGTAACAATGCCTACATCTTCTAATCCTATGTTTTCAATATTAGATTTAATTCCAACAGCAGATAATAGGATATCAGCTTCTATAATTTCTTCTCCTTTTTTAGTTTTTACAGTAGCTTTAATTCCATTTCCAGAAGTATCTACTGAAGTAACTTCTGAAGAAGTCATTATTTTAATTCCAGATTTTTTGAATGACTTTTCTAATTGTTTAGATACCGCGGCATCTTCAACAGGAACAACTCTCGGTAAAAATTCAACAACAGTTACATCAGAGCCCATAGAATTGTAGAAGTATGCAAATTCAACACCAATTGCTCCAGAACCAACAATAACTATTTTCTTTGGTTGTTCGGGTAGTGTTAAAGCTTCTCTATATCCAATTACTTTTTTACCATCTTGTTTTAAAGCTGGTAGTTCTCTTGAGCGTGCTCCAGTTGCAATAACAATATGATCAGCACTATATTCAGTAACAGTTCCGTCTTCTGCAGTAACATCAACTTTTTTTCCAGCTTTTACTTTTCCAAACCCATTGATTACATCAATTTTGTTTTTCTTCATTAAAAACTTAATTCCGTTGCTCATTCCTTCAGCAATATTACGGCTACGTTTTACTATTTTAGTAAAATCTTTATCAGGATTTTCAACTGATAAGCCATAATCTTCAGCATGCTTAAGGTATTCAAATACTTGAGCAGATTTTAGCAATGCTTTTGTAGGAATACATCCCCAGTTTAAGCAAATTCCACCAAGACTCTCTTTTTCAATAACAGCAGTTTTAAGACCTAATTGTGATGCTCTAATAGCTGTAACGTAACCACCTGGTCCAGAACCAAGAACTATAATATCGTATTTACTCATTGTAATGAATTTTTTTAGTCAGAATTTTAATCGCACGAATTTACAAAATGAAATTGAATTAATACAAACTCTGCTTTTAAAAAAGTATGTTATCCAAAACCCCTCCGTAATTTACAAAATCACGGAGGGGTAAAAAAAGTCTTTTGGGAAGCCATAATTACATACGTACCACTACAAAACCTCTATTGGTTTTTTTGTAATGTTTGTTGCTCCATTTGTAATATTTTTGTCCTTTTACATATATAATTTTATGTCCCTTAGGTGCTACTTTAACTATTTTAGCAGTTTTATAAGCAGGTTTTCTATGTGCTCTAGAAACACAAGATGTAAAACTGATTGTTATAAAAATGAAAGCAATGGTGTAGATAAAAGTTTTCATACGAATTGATTTTAATAGTTCCTATTGTTAGGACTACAGGAATTTAAAAAGGTTTAACGCGAAAAAAAATAATAGGTTTCCTTATTACTTATTTAAGTTTTTGAACTAAGTAATAAGGAAATATGTTATAGGAAAATCCTTTTTTTTAAGCGAAGTTGGATTCAATTTCCTAATAAATTTAATAATGTAGGGTTAAATAATATGTTTTTATGTGGTAGCCATCTCGTTTTTGATTTCTTTTAAAGAAACTAAAAACACTCCTTCTTTTTAAAAAGGCGAAATGAGAAAGCTATAAAGAGCATTGTTTTTATAAAGAAAAAAATATAAAAGTAAATGCGTAGAGGATTAAATGGGTAACCTGAAAAATTATTTTTCTTGAAATGTTAGCGATACCGAGTTTACACAATATCGTTTTCCCGTTGTTTCCCTAGGACCATCATTAAATACATGGCCTAAATGACAACCACATGTATTACAGTGAATTTCTGAACGTGAATACCCTAAATCATTATCTGTAGTATAACCAATACTCCCTTTTATGGGAGCATCAAATGAGGGCCATCCAGTACCTGAGTCAAACTTATGTTCGGATTTAAATAATGATGTATTACATGCCTTACATGTGTAGGTACCTTTTTTATAAAAGTTATTATACTTACCAGTAAAAGCGCGCTCAGTTCCCGCTTCGCGTAAAACATAGTATTCTTTTTCAGAAAGTGTTTTTTTCCATGCTTCATTTGTTTTTTGAATTTTAAATTCAGGCGTGGCAGTAGTCTTTTGTGCATTTGATTGGCATCCAAAGAAAAGGAATATTATCAATATTAATAAATGGTACTTGAACATGTTTTTTTTATTTAGGACGTTTTCCCTTTTTATTACTTACACTATTAAGTGTAAATCATTATTTTAAATCATTTATTGCTTTACTAAAAAAATATAAATGTGGTATATTTGTTGATTAGTTTATAATATAACGCCAAAATTAAATTAGAGATGAATTATAAAAACTTAATGGGATTGCTTTTATTTATAGTAATTGTATCCGCATGTAAGCCCAATCCGTTTACAGGAAAAAAAATGTTAAATGCATATGGTAATGATACTTTGTTTCCAATGGCTTTTCAGCAGTATGATCAGTTTTTAGGAGATAATAAAGTTATTAAAGGAACAAAAAATGCAGAGATGATTACTCGTGTAGGGGAACGAATTGCTGTTGCTGCCGAGCGTTGGTTAAATGCAAATGGTTATGAAGGCTATTTAAAAGATTATAAATGGGAATATAATTTAGTAGATGATAAAACAGTAAATGCTTGGTGTATGCCAGGTGGGAAAATAGTATTTTATACAGGTATTTTACCAATAGCCGAGAATGAAACTGCTATTGCCGCAATAATGGGGCATGAAGTGGCGCATGCTTTGGCCGATCATGGTGGGCAACGAATGACAGCAGGAGCTATTCAACAAGCTGCAGGAACTGCAATTGCTGTTGGTACGCAAGTTGGTGGGGTTGACCCTCAAAAGCAGGAATTAATTATGCAAGCCTATGGTGTAGGAAGTCAAGTAGGAGGAATGTTACCTTTTAGTAGAAGTCATGAAACAGAGGCGGATAAAATCGGGTTAATTATGATGGCTATTGCGGGGTATAATCCTGATGAAGCCGCAAAATTATGGGTACGTATGAAAGCTAATAGTGGAGGGAAAACTCCACCTGAAATACTTAGTACACACCCGTCTAATGACTCAAGAATAGCTAACTTAAAAGAATTGGCTCCTTTTGCTAAAGCTGAAGCTAAAAAATTCGGAGTTACTACTTTCCGACCAATTGGCGCTAAACTTAATTAAAGAATTGTAACTGTAGATAGGTTATAATATAATATTGTACTTTCGAAGCTGCTCAGTGAAAACTGAGCAGCTTTTTAATTTAATTAGGTATATGGCAACTTTTCAAAAAGGAAATAAAAAAATACTAAATGCTTGGGCTTTTTACGATTGGGCAAATTCGGTATACAGTTTAACAATAGTATCTTCAATTTTTCCATTGTTTATTGGGGCATACATAAAAAGTCAAGGAATTGAAAAGATTGATGCGTTTGGTGTAACTATTTCTCACACGGCTTTGATAACCTATGTTACAGCATTTGGTTTTTTGGTAGTAGCATTTATCTCCCCTTTGTTATCGGGTATTGCGGATTATAAAGGGAATAAGAAGTTTTTCTTACGCTTTTTCTGTTATATGGGTTCCATCTCTTGTATGGCTTTGTATTTCTTTTCACTGGAGTATATATATATCAGTTTGCTTTTTTATGTACTTGCTCTTATTGGGTTCTGGGGGAGTTTGGTGTTTTACAATTCTTATTTACCAGACTTAGCGTACAAAGAGCAACAAGATGCAATTAGTGCAAAAGGATATTCTTTAGGATATGTAGGTAGTGTATTGTTGTTGGTGATTAATCTAGTAATGATTATGTTTTTTTCTACAGATGAAACAGGGATTGCTATGATGCGTTTTTCTTTTGTGCTGGTCGGGGTGTGGTGGTTTGGTTTTAGTCATTATACGTATAAATATTTACCAGATTTTAAGAACAACAATAAAATAACAAATGATATTGTATTTAATGGTTTTAAGGAGTTAAAACTAGTTTGGAATGAACTACAAGGGCAGATTAGGTTAAAAAAATATTTGATTGCTTTTTTTGTATACAGTATGGCAGTGCAAACGGTGATGTTAGTGGCTTCGTTTTATGGAGAGAAGGAAATTCTGTGGAAGGAATATGGTATTGATAAAAAAATGGGACTAATTGCTAGTATTTTAATTATTCAATTGATTGCAATTGCTGGGGCTTATTTAACATCCTATATATCTAATAAAATTGGAAACATAAAAACATTAATCATTATAAACTTTATATGGGTTGGTATATGTGTATTTGCGTATTTTGTGGTGTCGCCTTATGAGTTCTTTATTACTGCGGGAATAGTTGGTTTAGTGATGGGAGGTGTACAATCGTTATCACGTTCAACATATGCCAAGTTTTTGCCAGAGACAAAAGACACTACTTCATATTTTAGTTTTTATGATGTTTCAGAAAAAATAGGTATCGTAATTGGGATGGGTATTTTTGCTTCAGTGGAAGTAATTACGGGGTCTATGCGTGATGCAATCTTGTTTTTAGTAGTATTCTTTTTAATAGGACTTGTACTTCTTTATAAAGTTCCTCAAAAAATTAAATAATTTTCTTTATGTTTGTGAGATATTGAAAAAAAAACTTATATGAAGGCCTTTAAATTTACTTTTATACTAGCGCTACTGGTTAGTTTTGTATTTATTTCTTGTGATAATGAACCCCTAACAGGAACTTTTTCTGATGAATCTGGCTTACCTGGTTCAGGATCTGGAACAGGAGGAACTGGAACTGGAGGAACTGGAGGGACAAATGTGTCTACTAATTCATTTTTTGCAAAGGTAGATGGAGTTGAGTTTGTTGAGGATTTACTTTTAGGTTCCGTATCAAACTTTAATGGGGAACAAGTAATAAGAATTACTGCTTCAAAAAATATTACTTATGAATCTATAGGTCTTAGTTTTCCTCATGACATAGTTCCTGGGTCCTATAGCCTTAGTACGTTTTCTGGAGGAGATGTGCTTACTGCACAATATAATTTAAGTCAAACTGTATTAGGTTATGGCGGAGGCGGAGGTACAGCGATCATTACGTCTCATGATGTAGCTAATAGAAGAGTAGTTGGTTCATTTAGTTTTATTGGAGATCAGGTTATAGATACTCCTGGAGCTCCATTAACAGTTGCAATTACACAAGGGTCGTTTGATATTACTTATTAAAAATAAAAAAAATGATGAAAACAATAAACACAATTTTAAAATTATTTTTAGCGTCAATAGTGTTGATGGCATGTAGTACTGAGGATCCTGCTGAATTGGATTCTTCTTTACACATACCAGATGTAGTAACTCCTCCAGTTTCTGCAGGAACTTTTACAGGTAAAATTGATGGTGCTGATTATACTATTGATATAGCAACAGCAGTAAAAGCTGATGGTTTTATAACGATTACAGGAAAAAGAGGTAATGAAGTAATTACCTTACGTATGCCAGATGATATTACAGATAATAGTGTAACAAATCCTTATGTTTTAGAGGGTGCTGGTACAGATTATTCGGGGTTTTATAATACAAATGTTTCAACTGTTTCTGAAGCAACTATTCTAAGTAATTTACACATGACTTTTGATGATGCTTTATGGATTGCAGATAGTCCGTTAGCAACTGTTTCTGGAGGTGTTACAACAGTAAGAGGTGTAAAAGGAGCAAATGGAGAGTCAGTAAATTTAACTGTACAGGCAGATCAGACAGGTTCTTATGTTTTTGGAGCAACTAACCTTGCAAATTATAATGCTGGTGGAGCTGGAGCTAATGTTTTTGATGCAGATATGACTGCTGATAATGGAACTATTGCATTAGAAATTGATGATTTAAATAAATTAATATCAGGAACATTTAGTTTTGATGGTACTGAAACATATACTTCTTCATACATTGTTCCTAACGGAGTAGATACCGATGGTGACGGAATGTTTGATGGGGTAGAATCTAACTTAGGGTATGACCCTAATAGCGCTTGTAGCCCAATCAAACCAGCTGGTTACACGGGGTATGACGGAGCTAATGCAATATGGATGGCTGCTGATTGTGATAATGATGGTGTTACTAATGCTGATGAAGTAACTGCAGGAACTGATCCTTATGAAGGATTTGTTGATACTGACGGTGACGGAATAAGTGATGAACAAGAAACTATTGACGGTACTGATAGTACAGATCCTTGTAGCCCAGCTCAGTTAGAAAAGTATACCGGTTATGATGTAACAAATGCAATATGGAAAGCTGCAGATTGTGATGGTGATACAGTATCAAACATTGACGAAGTTAATGGACCTGATAATGATCCGCTTACATTAGGGGATAACACAGATCCTTATTTTGTAGATTTCCTTAATAAGTCATTTACAGCAGGTTCTTTCTCAAAGGTTCCTTATGCACAACCGACTATATTAAGAGGTTTAAATGTTTCAACTCATAACACTACTGATAAAAGAATTGTAGGTACATATAGTTTTGTTTCTGCTTCTATAGGAGAAACACCAACTAGATGGTATGTTATTACTGAAGGGACATTTGATGTTGTTTATGAGTAAGAATTAAATTCGAATTCAAAATATAAAAAAAAGCAACCATTTGGTTGCTTTTTTTATGTAATCAAGTTAGCTATGGCATATTAATTGTTTTATACAGTTGTAATAGAATACAAGATATTAAGAACTTTGTTTAAAGTGGTTATATCAAGTGTTTTATAGCTTTTAACTATTAAAAATAGCATTCTGTTTCAGTGACAGAATGACAAATATAAAATATGAGCAATTCAGAGTTTTTAAATATTGACAGTTTGTCATTACAAGGGATGGAAGATGATACGGAATTTATTCCGTTGATGACTACTGAAGATGAAGAAGAAATAGCAAATGAAGATATTCCGCAAGAATTACCAATTTTACCTTTACGTAATACGGTGCTTTTTCCTGGAGTAGTTATTCCAATTACGGCAGGTAGAGATAAATCTATCAAGTTGCTTAATGATGCCTATAATAATAAGCAAGCAATTGGTGTTGTTTCACAAAAAGATGCTTCGGTAGAAGATCCTACCTTAGAGGATATTAATACTACTGGTACTGTAGCCAAGATTTTACGCGTATTAAAAATGCCTGATGGAAACACGACAGTAATCATTCAAGGGAAAAAGAAATTTTCTATTAATGAAATTGTTAAAGAAGAGCCTTATTTAGTTGCTTCTGTACATGAAATTCCTGAAGAAAAACCCGAAGTGGAGAACGAAGAGTTTAAAGCGATAATGGATTCAATTAAGGAATTGTCACTTCGTATTATTCAAGAGAGTCCGAATATTCCTTCAGAAGCTAGTTTTGCTATTAAAAATATTGAAAGTAATGCTTTTTTAATCAATTTCATATCCTCAAATATGAATTTGAATGTAAAGGAAAAGCAAACACTTTTGGGTATTAAAAAATTATCAGAACGAGCAATGGCAACTTTAAAGCATATGGATATGCAAATGCAAAAATTGTCTTTAAAAAATGATATTCAATCTAAAGTGCGTAATGATTTAGATCAGCAACAACGTGAGTATTTCTTACAGCAACAAATGAAAACCATCCAGGAAGAGTTAGGTGGTGTTTCGTATGAGGCAGAGGTGGAAGAAATGCGAGCTAAGTCTAAGTCAAAAAAATGGGACGATAAAACTGCCGCTCATTTTGATAAGGAGTTGGCAAAAATGGCAAGAATGAATCCCCAAGTAGCTGAGTATTCTATTCAGCGTAATTATTTGGAGTTGTTTTTAGAGTTGCCTTGGAATGAATTTTCAAAAGATAAGTTTGATTTGAAACGAGCTCAGAAAATTCTAGACAGGGATCATTATGGTTTGGAGGATGTAAAAAAACGAATCGTAGAATATTTAGCAGTATTAAAACTGCGTAATGATATGAAGTCGCCTATATTGTGCTTGTATGGGCCTCCAGGTGTTGGTAAAACATCTTTAGGGAAATCGATAGCTGAAGCTTTAGGAAGAGAATATGTTAGGGTTTCACTGGGTGGTTTACGAGATGAGGCAGAAATTCGTGGTCATAGAAAAACGTATATAGGTGCTATGCCTGGACGTTTAATTCAGAGTATGAAAAAGGCGGGAACATCAAATCCTGTTTTTGTGTTAGATGAAATTGATAAATTATCAAATTCGCATCAAGGAGATCCGTCTTCTGCAATGCTAGAAGTGTTAGACCCTGAGCAAAATTCAGAATTCCATGATAATTTCTTGGAAATGGGGTATGACCTGTCTAAAGTAATGTTTATAGCAACAGCAAATAATTTAGGAAGTATACAGCCGGCCTTGCGAGATCGTATGGAAATCATTAATGTAAGTGGTTATACAATTGAAGAAAAAGTAGAGATTGCTAAAAAACACTTGTTATCTAAACAAGTAGCAGAACATGGGTTGTCTTCTAATGATTTGAAAATTGGCAAAAAAGAATTAGAATTAATTGTTGAAGGATACACACGAGAGTCAGGAGTAAGAGGCTTGGATAAGAAAATTGCCAAAGTTGTGCGATACGCAGCCAAGTCGATAGCAATGGAAGAAGAATATAACAAGAAATTAACAAAAAATGATATTCTTGAAATTCTAGGGCCAGCACGTATGGAGCGTGATAAATATGAAAATAATGATGTTGCTGGTGTGGTTACCGGCTTAGCTTGGACAAGTGTAGGTGGTGATATTTTGTTTATTGAATCTATTTTGTCGAAAGGGAAAGGAGTAATGTCTATTACTGGTAATTTAGGGAAAGTAATGAAAGAATCTGCAACCATTGCTTTAGAGTATATTAAAGCAAATGCAGAGGACTTTAACATCGCTCCTGAAATTTTCGGAAAATATAATATTCATATACATGTTCCAGAAGGAGCCACGCCAAAAGATGGGCCTAGTGCCGGAATAACAATGTTAACTTCTTTAGTGTCCTTGTTTACTCAAAAGAAAGTAAAGAAAAGTTTAGCAATGACAGGTGAAATTACATTAAGAGGGAAAGTGTTGCCTGTTGGTGGAATAAAAGAGAAAATTCTAGCGGCTAAGCGCGCTAGAATTAAGGAATTAATTCTTTGTGTGGACAATGAAAAAGATATTCTTGAAATAAAACCAGCCTATTTAAAAGGCTTGACATTTCATTATGTGTCCGACATGATTGATGTCGTTAAATTAGCGGTAACAAATCAACCCGTAAAAAATGCTAAAAAGTTATAAAAAACTAGCCTCAATATGAGGCTAGTTTTTTTTTTGAAATATTTTTAAATAACCTGCGTTTTCAATCTAAGATTTAGTTATTTTGTAGTTATGATTAAAAATATTTTATTTTTTTTAGGTTTTTTATTGACATATAGTGTTAATGCTCAAATAGGAGGGAAATACACTTATGAATTTTTAAATTTAGTTTCTTCCCCGAGGCAAGCAGCTTTGGGTGGTAAGGTACTTACAAATAATGATTGGGATACTTCTCAAGCTTTACATAACCCTTCAACTATCAATAGTGAAATGGATGGGCAATTAGCATTGAGTTTTGTAAATTATTTTGCTGATATAAATTACGGGAGTTTAGCATATGCAAAAAGTTTTGGCGAAAAAAAACACATGGTTGCTGCCGGGGTTACGTATATTGATTATGGTAGTTTTAATGGGTTTGATGAAAATGGTGTGAGTACAGGAGAATTTTCAGGAAATGAATTTGCATTAACTGTTGGTTACATGTATGGTGTTCCAAAGTCCGATTTAAAATTGGGGGTGAACGGTAAATTTATTTCTTCTAAATTAGAAAATTACGCTTCAGTAGGTGGAGCGTTAGATTTAGCTATGTTGTATGAGTTTAAAAAATCAAATTCTGAGTTGACATTAGTGGCTTCAAATATTGGAACACAATTCACTAGTTATGAAAATACCAAAGAAAAAATACCCTTTCATTTAGATTTGGCATTTGCAAAAGAACTTGAAAACCTTCCTTTGAAATGGCATATAATTTTTGAAAATTTACAGCAATGGGATTTATCTTTTAGTAATCCTGCACGTGCACAGCAGGATTTAGACGGAAGTGTTACGGCAGAAGATATTTCTTTTTTTGACAAACTTACTCAGCATATTGTTTTAGGAGGAGAATTGTTTCATGGTAAAGCCATTAATCTTAGGGTTGGTTATAACTTTGGTAGAGGGAATGAATTAAAAATTGAAGGAAATAGGGTTTTTGCAGGAATAACAGCTGGTTTTGGATTAAAACTGAATAGATTTCGTGTAAATTACGCATTCCAAAAATACAGTGCTGCGACAAACGTCCATACTTTTGGTTTAAATATAAATCTACAGTAAATTGAATTCAAAAAAAATCATTATTGCTATTGACGGCTATTCTTCGACGGGGAAAAGTACCTTGGCAAAACAATTGGCAAATAAATTAAGCTATGTGTATGTTGATACAGGTGCTATGTATAGGGTTACAACGCTTTATGCACTGAGGAATGGGTTTATTTCTGAGGAGGATTTTAATATTAACGATTTTGTGTTAGAGTTACATAAAATCTCAATATCATTTAAGTTTAATAAAGAGCTTCAGTTTGCTGAAGTGTACTTAAATGGAGAAAATGTTGAGAAAGAAATTAGAACCATGCATGTTTCTAGCTTTGTAAGTAAAATTGCTGCTGTACCTGAGGTGCGGTATCGATTGGTAAAACAACAACAAGAAATAGGTAAAGGCACTGGCGTTGTAATGGATGGTAGGGATATAGGTACAGTAGTATTTCCTAACGCGGAATTAAAACTTTTTATGACGGCTACTGATGACGTAAGAGCGAAACGTCGCTTTGAGGAATTGATAGGAAAAGGTGATGTAGTTACTTATGAGGAAGTGTTGCATAATGTAAGGGAGCGTGACTATATTGATACACACAGAGAAAGCTCGCCACTAGTTAAAGCATCTGATGCAATTGAAATTGATAATTCAAATTTGAGTATTGAGGCACAGTTTAAAAAAATAATTAAATTAGTTGAAGAAGCTACAGTGTAATAATTTGTCCTTGTTCAATATAAAAAAAGAAGCTCCTGGAGCTTCTTTTTTTGTGCAATGAAAGTATGTTATAAATTGGGGATGTCTAAAACTTGTCCCACTTTAATTAGGTCAGGGTTGTCTAAAATATTTTTATTTGCTTCAAAAATATCTTTGTATTTCATTGCGTTTTTAAAGTAATGTTTAGCAATACCTCCTAAAGTTTCTCCGCTTACTACGGTATGTCTGTGGTAAACAGAATTATCCGAAACAGAAATGTTAGCCATTAAATCCGTAGGACTATCTCCTCCAATTGCTTTAATTGAATCCCACATTAAGTTCTTTTCATATTGTGTTTTTGCAGTTCCTTTAACTTTTAAGATACCGTCTTCTATTCTCACTTCTCCATCCGCAATTCCTAATTTCTCTCCTAAATCTAATACATCCTGATATTTTGTTTTAACTGGCATAATTATTTATTTTTTAAATTAAATATTGATTTACTCAAATATAACATTTTAAATTCAGATATAAAAAGTACAAATTTGGATACAGAGAGTTGATTTGAAAGGAACATAGCTATTTAAGTTATAAATTATTGTAATTCAGTTAATATAGTTGTACTTTTGCAATCCTTTTTAGCAGAATTGAGTAAGAAAGGGATTTAAAAATTATATTTATAACAACTTCTGAAGTTGGATGCATTATTACTCAAAACAACTCGGAATACAAATTATTACTACAGCTATGGCTGAAGAAACAAAAACACAAGAACAATTTTTAGCAGATTTTAACTGGCACAATTACGAAGAAGGAATTGATCCAGTAGAAGATGCAGTATTAGAAGAGTTT
>Ga0209291_1000508_pt1 | contig 37338 bp, 33 predicted proteins | sample GOMGulsemesocosm_FD_184633 | JGI IMG/M metagenome (GOLD analysis project Ga0209291, IMG submission 184633) | Methane-oxidizing microbial communities from mesocosms in the Gulf of Mexico - GOM9B Gulf of Mexico (SPAdes) (version 2) | ecosystem: Environmental > Aquatic > Marine > Cold seeps...
TTTACCAGTTATTTGATGATAAAGAGGTTACTATGAATATTCCAGTAAACATTATTGGAAATGCTCCTGGTGTACTAGCAGGTGGGGTATTAAACCGTAACCAACGTAAATTAAGAGTAAGAGCTTTACCAGCTAACTTACCTGATTTTATTGAAGCTGATGTTTCTGAATTAAACATTGGAAGTAAATTATACATTACTGCATTAAACAACGACAAATATACTTTCTTACAACCAGACAATACTGTTGTTGCTCAAGTAAGAGTATCTAGAGCTGCAATGAAAGCTGCACAAGACGAAGCTAAAGCTGAAGCTAATTCAGACGCTGCTACTGCAGAATAATTTATAACTCTAAAGAAAGTATTACTAAGGGTATTAATTATAATTCCACTAGTAAGGCAAACTTTAAACCCACTTATGGGAATAAATTATAAAAAGCATTCAACATTTGTTGAATGCTTTTTTATTTTTGTATAAATCAAAACAAACAACATGTTTCAGTGGTTAATTAATATCTTTAAACAAAAGGAAACACTTTTATTAGACGAAACAGATAGTATGAAAAAATTCTTAATTGTAGGCCTAGGAAATATTGGAAGTGATTATCAACATACACGCCATAATATTGGCTTCAAAGTGTTAGATTATTTTGCAAAACAAGAAGGCTTAACTTTTGAAACGCAAAAATTAGGCGCCTTAACAACTTACAAACTTAAAGGAAGAAGCTTTTTATTATTAAAACCTTCCACCTACATGAATTTAAGTGGTAAAGCAATTAAATACTGGTTAGCAAAAGAAAACATCCCCCTAGAAAACCTATTGGTTATCACTGACGATTTAAACCTTCCTTTTGGAGCATTACGCATTAAAATGAAAGGAAGTGATGGCGGACATAACGGACTAAAAGACACACAACTACAACTACAAACCACTAAATACAATAGGTTTCGTTTCGGGATTAGCGATGAATTTAGCAAAGGCCGACAAGTAGACTATGTCCTAGGAAAATGGACCGATGAAGAAAACGATAAGCTGCCTGAGCGACTTGATAAATCAATTGAAATTATTAAATCATTCGGTCTTGGCGGAATGAATAATACTATGAATACATTTAACGGAAAATAAATTTCTTAACTAATATTTTTTATCTTTATCGTTGAATTTTGAAGTATCAAGCTTATGCTTGAATTGTATTATATGAAAACATTCCATTCTATTGAATCTTTCACCTTAAAAACACCAACTGTACTCACTATTGGGACTTTTGACGGAATTCATATTGGACATAAAAAAATCCTAAAACAACTTATTAGCACCGCTAAAAAGCAGCAGTTACAATCGCTAGTGCTGACTTTTTTTCCGCATCCAAGGATGGTCCTACAAAAAGACTCCAATATCAAACTAATTCATACTATTGATGAACGTGCCGAAATACTAGATGCTTTAGGACTTGATAACCTAGTTATCCAACCTTTTTCAAAAGAATTCTCCCGTCTTACAGCTACAGAATTTGTACGTGATATTCTTGTATATCAACTCAACGTAAAACATATTATTGTTGGTTACGATCATAGGTTTGGACGTAATAGAACAGCTAATATTGACAGCTTAAAAGAATTTGGTGAAATTTACGATTTTACAGTAGAAGAAATATCCGCACAAGATATTGATGCTGTTTCAGTAAGCTCTACAAAAATAAGAAGAGCACTAGAGCAAGGTAATTTACAGATAGCAAATTCCTACCTAGGTACTAATTTTCAACTAAAAGGAACTGTTGCAAAAGGAAAAGGAATTGGAAAAACAATACACTTCCCTACAGCAAACATTAATATTGCAGAAGAATATAAAATGATTCCTAAAAATGGGGTTTATATTGCCAAGGCAAGCATTGATGGCAATACCTATTTCGGAATGATGAATATCGGAAATAACCCAACGATTAACGGAACAACACAAAGTATTGAAATTCATTTATTTAATTTCAATGAAGATATTTATCATAAAGAAATTTCTGTATCCATACTAAAACGAATTAGAGACGAACATAAGTTTGACTCCATTGAAATACTACAATCACAATTGAAAAAGGATAAACTAGAGGCACTAACTTATTTTAAAACTAATGAATAAGTTTTTATTCAAACAAATAGACAACTCTTCATTAATCGTTTTTCGAATCATCTTCGGGCTCTTAATCTTTTTAGAATCCGTAGGTGCAATATTCACCGGATGGATCAAAAGAACACTTATTGATCCTGAGTTTACTTTTACAGTCATTGGCTTTGAATGGCTACAACCTTTGCCCGGAAACGGCATGTACTTTTACTATTTAATCATGGGAATACTTGGAGTATTTGTAATGATTGGATATAAATACCGATGGAGCATGATTGGCTTCACACTACTCTGGACAGCCACTTATTTAATGCAAAAAGCATCCTATAACAATCACTACTATTTACTCATTCTGATTTCATCTTTCATGTGTCTTGTTCCCGCAAACAAGTACTTGTCTATTGACGCTAAACTCAAACCAGAAATCACTTCATATAAAATGCCTAATTGGGCAAAATGGATTTTTATTGCCCAAATGGCAATTGTATACACCTATGGGTCAATTGCTAAACTATATCCTGATTGGTTAAACATCTCGGTTATGAAGCAATTAATGATGGCTAAAGAGCATTACTACATTATAGGAGATATTTTACAACAAAGCTGGTTACAGTACATTTTAGCTTATGGAGGGATTGCCTTTGACGGATTAATTATCCCGTTATTATTGTTTAAGCCTACAAGAAAAATAGCCTTTATCGCCGCTATATTTTTTCACTTATTTAATGCAATTGTATTTCAAGTAGGCATATTCCCTTTCTTGTCACTTGCTTTTTGCTTGTTCTTTTTTGACGCAAAAAAAATCCATACCCTCTTTTTAAAAAATAAGCCCTTTTATAATTTAGAAGAAATACGTATTCCGAAATACGCTAAAACACTAAAGCCTATACTATTCGTTTATTTTTGCACACAATTACTACTCCCTAGCCGTCATTGGTTTATCAAAGGAGATGTGTTACGTACTGAAGAAGGACACCGGTTAAGCTGGCGTATGATGTTGCGTACAAAAGTTGGCGCAATCAATTATAAAGTAGTCGATAAAGCAACAGGGGAATCTACATTTATTGATCACCGAAGTTTTGTAAGCCCAAAACAAGCAAGATTGCTTGCAACAAAACCAGACGTTATATGGCAATTTGTCCAGCATTTAAAAACAAAATATAAAACTGAAGGAAAAGCTGTTGAAATTTATGCTATCAATAGTCAAATTAGCGTAAATGGCGGTAAATACACCGCGTTTATAAATTCTAGAATTGACCTAGCTTCCGTTGCATGGAATACTTTTACCCACAGTGATTGGATACTAGACCCCCCCACTTTACACCAATCCGTTTCACCAAAAAAAGATCGGAGATAAGTAACATATAAAAAGCCTTTTATTGTTTTTCAACCTTACTCCCTTTAATATAACACACCAAACTATTATATAAATGCCCTCAAGAAGTACAATACAGCCTTATAAGGCTTATAAATACTCTATTTTAAATAAACTTAAGAGTTGTGGGTATACACAATACCAATAAATATAAACGCTACTTTAACGCTATTATTTCACTAAACTAACTCTTGAAATTTTTGCTGTGACTCGGCATACTTACCTTTTTGTACCTGTAAATACTTTAAATAATTCTTTTCAAAACAGGAATATCTTACTCAAAAATAATGACATAGCCCTAAACCGAATAAGGAACAAAAAACATCACCTAATTTATTAATGCTATCAGAAGATTTTAAACGCCTATCTATTTCTATATTATATACATTTTCCCCAAAAAAACGATATTCGAAATAACATAAACACATCTCATTTTAACATCATAAAAACATTGGCAATGCTTAGTTCCTTTCTATCCTAACACTTGCTATAATTCTAAATTTTTCTCTTGATATCTTTAAAAAATTGGCTACCTACCTAATCTTACTCCAAATTCCTTCATAACTCTCCCGAATCCCAATTTAATAAAATCTTTTACTCTACCATTCTACAAGGTTCTACTCTTATGTAACCACCTTAATTTCTCCCTTTTTCTTTAGCCTCCATTGAACAGTATTTAACACTTAATTTTTACTTTTTAATTAGAGTTTATACTTAACGCCAACATATGATTTTTTAAAAACTCTTTTATATTTAACTGACTTCCATATTGTATATTAACTGTATTAAATAATACTGTATATACCCACATAACCAGCTATCTATACTTTAGCGACTTCTAAATTAACATGTTTTTATAAAACACCACTAAGCAAACTGATTGAACATTTCAATCAAAACAACCAATAAAGTCTTCGCGCTTATTTATAACTTTATTGCTCATGAAATTCAACTGCATTGAGCAACTATTTTATCATAGCAAGTCACCCTGATGACATCAATAAAATTACCAAGGTATTGGACGATTATCCAATGCTGGAGTTTATTGGGGCGTCCGCTGATTATGATGAAGTAATGAATATTTTATTGAAAGAAAATCCGGCATTGGTTTATTTAGATCTTGATAGTTTTACTACTACTCCTTTTGGCTTTGTTAATGAACTTTGCCAATACATGAGTAACAACCCTCAGTTTATTGCACTATCAAGTAATAAAGACAAGGCTTATCATGCCATGAAATTAAATTTTACCGATTACTTATTAACCCCTTTATCTGAGTTAGAAATCAGAAAATCAGTAATAAAATTTCAAAACAAGTGCCACATCAAAAAAAAAAGTACGCTTTGCCTAAAATCATATAAAGACTACCAATACATAGATACTCAAGACATATTATTTCTAAAAGCAGACAATAATACTACTGAGTTTCATTTAAAGGGCGGAAAAGTAATCAATGCCTATAAAACATTAAAAACCTTTGAAAGTAAACTCCCAAAAAATTTCCTACGCATTCATAAAAGCTACATTATAAACATTGAATACGTCACCCGAATAAACTATGGAAAATTGAATTGTACTATTAAAAGTAACATTTTATGCATCATACCATTTACCAAAAAATACGCAGATAATGTAGCTTTAATTAAAAACTCTTTATCACTTATATTAGTAGCATAAAAAGTATTTCCTTTTAAAAAAACAAGTATTTGACTCTTAAACACAAGTATTTCGCTCTTAGAACACAGATATTCACATTATACTTTTAAAAAAAATAGGTTACTTATTTACAGCAAGTTAATTTTACTTTAAAAGAAGTTCCTTCAATACTTTGTGTTTAAAGATTTAAAATTAATCTCAATGGCAATCTTCATCACCCTCTCAAAGCTAAATCATTGATTCAGGAACCTTTTTAACAAACTCTAACACTAAAATTATGAAGAGCTTACGAATCCTATTCGCAATTCTATTGTGCACCCCATTATTTCACTCCTGCACTACAGATGACATTTTAGAAAAAAAAACACCTCTCCCACTTAAACAAGTTACTATTTTTATAAGTAAAATAGAAACCCCTCTTTTCCTCTTAACAGGCGATGATGAGAATGAGCCTGGGGACAAAGACGATTAATTTAGATATAGCCTTCAATGAGTATTCAAGGCTTTTCTTTAATTTTGTAAATTAAAATCTTCTTTATTGAAATTATTTAAAATTCAAAGAACCTTACTTTACGCATTGTTTCCTATTCTTATTATAAATTGTAACAATAGCAAGTCATCAGTTAATGATGAAAAAACACGCGCTCAAAATGATAGCATTTCAATTTTAATAAAGAGATCAAAAAACAAAAAACACCCTTTACAATACCGAAAAAACAACCTACATAAAGCTTATAACTTTAATAAAAACCAAAAAAATGATTCTCTTAAAAATAAAGCTTTATTAGAAATTTCTTATATAGCGTACAAATTAATGGATTCTTCTTTTTTTAAAAAAACTAATAAAGAAGCTTATCAATTATCCTACAAGCTAAAGGATTATTTTTCTATAGCCGATACATACTGGAATAATGGATTATTTTTCTTTAAAAAAGAAATTTTAGATTCGGCGTACACTAATTACTATAAAGCCTTTAAACTTTACGAACAATTAAACCAATTAAAAAAATCAGGAATAATGCTACATAATATGGCTATTATTCAAAACAATATAAAAGATTATACTGGAAGTGAAATTTTAAGCTTTCAAGCAATTTCAAAATTCAACAAAGAAAAGCATCATATAAACTTATACAGATGCTATAATAATTTAGGTATAATTTACAACAACATAAATGAATTTGAAAAAGCAATTAAATATCACAATATAGCCCTAAAACACTTGGCCAATGTAATCAATAAAAAAACTCTTCAAGAAGGAAGCTTAAATAATATTGGCTTAGTACATCAAAAAAAATCGAAACACAACGATGCAATCAAACACTTTAAGCAAGCATTAAAAAATACTAGCTTAAAGAAAAATAACCCCAACCTATACGCAAAACTTATAGATAATTTAGCTTATAGTAGGTTATTAAACAATGACACTGTCAATATCAGACAAGAATTTTATAAAGCTCGTAGAATTAGGGACAGCCTAAAATTTATCTCTGGCGTATTAATTAGTGATTTACATTTATCTGAATATTACCGCTATAAAAAAGATACTATTAAAGCTATTAAATATGCTAAAGAATCTTTAAGCCTAGCTAAAAACGTACACAACAACCGTGACCATTTAGCAGCCTTAAAATTACTTTCTGAAATTGATCCTAAAAACGCAACAAAACATTTAACAAACTACCTTTCCTTGAGCGACAGTCTTCATCATAACGAAAGAAAACTAAGGAACAAATTTGCAAGAATTCGTTTTGAAACGGATGAATATATTGAAGAAGTAAACAAACAGTCTTCAGAAAAAGTCATGATTGCTACTATTAGTTTTTCAACAATCACCATCCTATTGTTGCTCTATTTTGTAAGACATCAACGCAGTAAAAACAGAGAGCTACAATTAGAAACCGCACAACAGCACGCCAATGAAAATTTTTATAACTTATTACTCAAACAACAATCAAAACTAGAGGAAGGAAGATTGAATGAACGCCTTAGAATATCGCAAGAATTACACGATGGCGTATTAGGAAAAATATTTGCTACTAGGATGCGTCTTGACTTTTTAGATATTAAAGGAACTAATGAAATGCAACAAAAATTTCAACTGTACTTAGAAGAACTACAAGGTATTGAAAAAGAGATAAGAGTTATCTCACACGAGCTTAAAAATGAATTACTGAGTAACAAATCAGATTTTATACAAATAATAGAGCACTTAGTAATGGAGCAAAGTGCTTTGTTAAATTTTAGGTATCAAATTGAAGAAAAAGATAACCTAGACTGGAATAGAATCACTGATGTAGTAAAAATAAATTGCTACCGAATAATTCAAGAAGCACTACAAAATATTAACAAACACTCTAAGGCAAACAATGTGTCAATACAATTTTCCATTAGCAACAATATTCTTTTGTTAAATATTAAAGATGATGGAATTGGTTTTGATGTAAAAAAACACAAAACTGGCATTGGTTTACAAAATATAGCTGATCGTGTTAAAAAATTAAACGGTACTTTTGTAACAACTTCCAACTTGGGACAAGGAAGTTTATTGCGTATTCATATACCTATATAACAATACTAGATACTAACTTAACATAATTCACTACTTAAAATGCATAAGCATTCTGTTTTAATTATTGATGATCATCCATTAATTGCTGAAGTGTATGAGAGCGCTCTACTAAATACCAGCTCTAAAAATAACGCACGCAATTTTTCAATTACTATAGTTGACACCTGTGATAAGGCTATTGAAAAAATAAGAAAAGCAACTGCTATTGACTTGGTGTTTTTGGACATAAGTTTACCAATATCATCAGATGGGAGTTTTTTATCAGGAGAAGATATTGGAATAGCAATACGCAAACGACATCCTAACACTAAAATTATTGTTTCTACTACTTATAATGACAACTACAGAGTTCATAATATTCTTAAGAGCATTAACCCAGAAGGGTTTTTAATTAAAAATGACTTCAACCGTAAGGATTTAGTTGCCGCTATAACAGCAGTCCTTGAAGGAAAACCTTTCTACAGTATAACGGTACTTAATTTATTGCGAGCTCATTTAAACCTTGACTTCTTTGTTGACAAAATTGACCGTGATATCCTTTATGAATTATCTATTGGTACCAAAACGATTGACCTAACAAATGTTATTCCTTTATCGAAAGGAGGTATCGATAGCCGAAAACGAAAGCTAAAAGAAATGTTTGATATCGTAAATGAAAGTGATAAAACATTGGTACAATTAGCGAAAGAAAAAGGATTTATATAAAGAGTATGTTTTTATATAAATCCTACACAACCATTCTTTTATTTCTTCTGACGTCGTAAATACTGTATTCCCTAGATCAAATTATATTGTAAAAATCTGATTTGACACCTCAGCTTCATCATGAAGCTACTTATCCTTAAGGAAGTGTATTTTTAGCGCTTTAATACAAATTAAATTTCAAGGTGCTCATACGTAAATTGAATTATTTTAGATTTAGTTGAGTTTAAAAATATAAGCATAGCCTTAGTTATGGTTATATTTTTAAGCGATAAATAGGTTTAAAAGAAACTATTTAATTGTGCATTTTGGCTTTTAATTGATATAACACCTATAAGCATGGGATCCTTTTAAATACCAATGAATTGATACAAACACTTTTAAGCTCAAAAAAAAAGCCCCTAATACATTAGGAGCTTTTTACTATTTTGCGGTCTGGACGGGATTCGAACCCGCGACCCCATGCGTGACAGGCATGTATTCTAACCAGCTGAACTACCAGACCGTTTGCATATAGCGAGTGCAAATATAGTATAGATTTAGCGTTCTTCCAAGGAAAAAATAATAATACTACACTGTTTTTTATTATATTTTTTTAATACATACATTTATAAGGAATTACACCATAATAATATTTCTGCTTATATAATAAAGCTTGCTACAAATCAAGCTCAAAAGTTATATATGAATTTATATAATTAATTTTTCTTTGCTCAAAAAGTATCCTTAGATAATTACCGAGACTAACCTTACCTAAAGTTTTTATAAAATACTTTCATTTAATGAGTCATACAAAAGAAAAAATCTGACAGAACACCAGGTATAAACTTACAGAAATAAAAAAAGCATCCCGATGATCCTTAAGAGGAGTTTTGGGAAGCTTTCCATCGGTTTACTACTAAACCATTTGACAAACACAACATTTGTCAAAACAACACAACTAACGTTTGGCGCAGAAAAAAAGCTCCAACTTCTTGAAGCTTATTTTTTGCTATTTTGCGGTCTGGACGGGACTCGAACCCGCGACCCCCTGCGTGACAGGCAGGTATTCTAACCAACTGAACTACCAGACCGTTTGCGTATAGCGAGTGCAAATATAGAACCGATTTAATTGTTTACCAAAAAAAAAGAAAGCTTTTTTTAATCCCATTCGACACGCATTACCCAAACCTTTGCTTTTCAACAAGATAAGTATTTATTATTTTTTCAAAATTTTCGGACACGTCTACAGGAACATACCTTATATTATATTTAGCACATTCTAAACTAATATCTTTTATATACGCATTCATCTTTTCAGAAAAGAAATTCTTAATATTTTCAGGGTATAAATCTACCTTATCCCCTGTTTCAACATCAACAAAGCTTTTTGGAGTATTATCATAATCAAAATTAACCTCTGTTTTATAATCTAATGTATGAAATAAAACCACCTCATGTTTGTTATATTTTAAATGCTTTAATGCATCAAATAATTCTTCTTTATTAGCAGCATACTGAAACATATCAGTAAAAAAGAAAACAAGTGATCTTTTATGAATTTTTTCTGCAATTTCATGCAAATACTTTACTGTATTTGTATCACTTACCTTTGGGATAGAAGATAATATTTTATCTAGTTGGCTTGTGATTAAGTTAAAGTGCCGTTCACTCCCCTTTTCGGAAACATGAAAATCGTACGTATCATTATACACGCTTAAACCAACCGCATCACGCTGCTTTTTTAACAATTGCATCACAACAGCACTTGCTAAAACTGAAAAACCAATCTTATTTAAATCTGTTACCGAAAAAGTTTTCCGTTTAGGATAATGCATCGATGCCGAATTGTCTATAATTAAATGACACCTCAAATTCGTTTCCTCTTCGTATTTTTTAGTATATAACTTATCTGTTCTTGCAAACAACTTCCAGTCAATATGCTTGGTACTTTCTCCATTATTATACACTTTATGCTCTGCGAACTCAGAAGAAAACCCATGAAAGGGGCTTTTGTGAATTCCCGTAATCATTCCTTCTACAACTTGCGATGCTAGCAATTGTAAATTAAAATAAACTTTAGAACTGTGTAATTCTGTTTTTATAGACATATACTACTTAAAGAATTAAATTCATTTATACTTAAATTTCTCCAAGAACAAACTGACTAAGTTAAAAAATAGAGGTTTAAAAAGTGAATATTTTATAAATCAATAAAACTTCAACATCCCAATAGCTATCAGGTCAGTATGACAAACTATACTCTATTATACTTTTCAGACAGTCATGGTATAATAACATTTATTTACCAAAGACTTCTTACTAAAATAAAAAAGGTTTGACAAAATGCCAAACCTTTTCATTTAATATATTAATTAATACTTATAATGCCGCATCAATAGCGTCAGTATATGCCGTTTTTGGAGACACTCCTACTTGCCTGCTTATCATTTCGCCCTTATGGAACAACAATACTGTTGGGATATTTCTTACACCATATTTTGCTGCGAATTCTGAGTTTCCATCAATATCTACTTTTCCTACAACTGCCTTTCCTTCATATTCAGAACTTACCTCATCTATGATCGGCCCTACCATTCTACAAGGTCCGCACCAAGCTGCCCAGAAATCAACCAATACTGGCTTGTCTGAATTTAATACTACCTCTTCAAATGTTGCGTCTGTTATTTCTAATGCCATTTTACTTCTTTTTAATTATTTATTCTTAACAAATATCAACTAAATCAATTCTGTTGACACACAAATGTAGTCAATTATTATTCCAAAACTTACATTGTCAGGTATTGATTTTTTTTATGAATGCATCAATTTTATTAATACAAAAACAAAAATCATTATTTACCAATTACCCTATATACTTGCTCTGCTAAGCAATTAATTTAATTTATATTTTATATGTTGTGCATCTAACAAATCAAGAAACTCGTTAGTAATAGCTACTTTTTCCGACCTACTTACCATGGACACTTTTAACTTCTCTTTCATTTCATATACAATAAAACTCAGTTGTTTTTCTCCTTGATGACTTGTTATTTTTTCTTTTAAATCTAATACCTTTTCATTCGTTAATTTTGATATATCCAATTGAATAGTCAATTTTTTAGATTGTTTATCCATTATGTCTTGTAACTGTTCAAAACTATTAAACTGAATTCTTGGATCACTTCGTTTTCCTGTTTCTTTATTCACCCATCCAGGTTTTACAAACAACTTAACGTACACGAAAGAATTGATAATTAAAAAATGACGATGCTTTAAATATTCTTCTCCAAAAATTCTAAACTCATAAGCCTCATTATAATCTTCAATAGTAAACATAGCCCATCCCTTTCCGTTTTTTGACACACGATGTTCAACTCCTGTTACTATCCCTGCAAATGACACTTCTCTATTTACTAGTGATTCTAAGTTTTTTAAATGTCCTAAATTTGAATTACAAAAATATTTAATTTCATTTTTAAAATCATCCAAAGGATGCCCAGATATAAACACCCCAACTACATCGCGTTCCTGAGATAACTTCTGCATAGTCCCCCAATCATCACAAGGCGGCACAACAGGTTCTGGTATTTGAACATCTGAAGCTTCCCCAAACAAACTTACTTGAGAGGAATTTTGACTTTCCTGGTATTTAGCCGCATACTTTAATACCTTTTCAATAAACATTTGTCCATCCCCAGTATCAAACAAATATTGCGCTCTATGAGTATCTTCAAACGTATCAAATCCACCTGCTAAAGCTAAGTTTTCAAATGCTTTTTTATTAGCTGATCTTAAATCAATTCGCTTTGCTAAATCAAAAACTGATTTGTATCTCCCATCTTTTTCTCTATGAGCTACTATGGTTGCTACTGCTCCACTCCCTACTCCTTTTACAGCTCCCATACCAAAACGAACAGCGTTTTGATCATTTACCGTAAATTTATAATAGGATTCATTTACACAAGGCCCAAGAACCTCCAACCCCATTCGTTTACATTCATCCATAAAAAACGTAACCTGCTTGATATCATTCATGTTATTGGACAATACAGCTGCCATATACTCCGCGGGATAGTGCGCTTTTAAATAGGCTGTTTGATAAGCAATCCATGCATAACATGTAGAGTGTGATTTGTTAAAGGCATAAGATGCAAATGCTTCCCAATCCGTCCAAATTTTCTCTAAAACAGTTTCGTCATGTCCTTTTTCTCCAGCTTGCTTAATGAATTTAGGCTTCATTTTTGCCAGTACCGCAATTTGCTTTTTACCCATTGCTTTACGCAGTACATCAGCCTCACCTTTGGTAAAATCAGCTAATTTTTGAGAAAGTAGCATTACTTGCTCTTGATACACGGTAATACCATACGTTTCCTCAAGGTATTCCTTACTCGCCTCTAAATCATAAATAATTTCCTCAACCCCATGTTTTCTGTCAATAAAACTAGGGATATACTCAATAGGCCCAGGTCGATACAAGGCATTCATTGCTATTAAATCCGCAAAAACAGTCGGTTTTAACTCCTTCATGTATTTCTGCATACCTGCAGATTCATATTGGAATATCCCTACCGTTTCTCCACGCTGGAACAACTCGTATGTTTTTACATCTTCTAAATCAAAAGTTTCAGGATCAAGTACAATACCATGTTTTTGTTTTACCAGTTTAACAGTATCCTTGATTAAGGTTAATGTCTTTAACCCCAAGAAATCCATTTTTAACAACCCAGCATCCTCTACAACAGAATTATCAAACTGAGTACAATACATTTCCGAATCCTTTGCCAAAGCAACAGGTACGAATTTGGTAATATCATCCGGAGTAATTATTACCCCACAGGCGTGAATTCCTGTATTTCGAACAGAACCTTCTAATATTCTTGCTTGGTTAATAGTTTCCGCTTCTAAATCATCCCCTTCGGACAAATTTAGCAACTCATTAATACTCTCTACTTCTTCCGAACGAAATTTTTCTTTTAACTCTTTTTCTGATTTCCCGAATATTTTAGCAAGTTTAGTATTCGGTATTAACTTTGCAATTTTATCCGCTTCAAAAAGTGGTAAATCTAACACTCTAGCAGTATCCCTAATAGAGGATTTTGCCGCCATAGTACCGTAAGTAATAATTTGCGCTACTTGGTTAGCTCCATATTTATCAATTACATATTGCATGACACGCCCACGCCCTTCATCATCAAAATCAATATCGATATCGGGCATACTTACACGTTCAGGATTCAAGAAACGCTCAAAAAGCAAATCGTACTTAATCGGATCTAAGTTCGTAATCCACAAACAATAGGCTACTACCGATCCAGCTGCCGATCCACGTCCTGGACCTACAGAAACATCCATTTTTCTTGCTTCTCGAATAAAATCTTCAACAATTAAAAAATATCCAGGATATCCTGTTTTTTCAATTACCGCTAACTCAAAATCAAGTCGCTCCTTTATTTCTTCAGTAATTTCTCCATAGCGTATTTTTGCTCCTTCAAAGGTAAGGTGTGCTAAAAAAGCATTTTCACCTCGCTTCCCCCCATCTTCTTTATCTTCTTCAAATTGAAATCGCTCAGGAATATCAAAAGCAGGCAACAGTACATCCCTTGCTAAAGTATAGTTTTCAATTTTATCAATTACCTCTTGAATATTTGTAATAGAATCTGGCACATCTTTAAAAAGCGCCTTCATTTCATCCTGGCTCTTAAAATAGTACTCCTGATTTGGTAACCCGTATCTATATCCGCGACCTCTACCTATTGGTGTTGCTTGCTTTTCTCCATCTTTCACACATAATAAAATATCATGTGCATTAGCATCTTCTTGATTGGCATAATAGGTGTTATTTGTTGCAACAAGCTTAACATCATGCTTTTTAGATAAATTAATCAGTACTTTATTTACACGCTTTTCATCTTCCTGACCATGACGCATTAACTCGATATACAAATCATCACCGAATTCCTGTTTCCACCAAAGCAATGCTTCTTCTGCCTGGTTTTCTCCTATATTCAACACCTTACTCGGAACTTCCCCATACAAGTTTCCAGTAAGCACAATAACATCCTCCTTATATTGTTTTACGACTTCTTTATCAATCCTCGGCACATAATACTTCCCATGTGTATGCCCTAAAGAAGACATTTTTGCTAGGTTATGATATCCATTTTTATTTTTTGCTAGAAAAACCACTTGGTACCCATTGTCCTTTCGTGACTTATCTAAATGATTTTCACACACAAATAACTCGCAACCAATAATTCCTTTTAGTGGTTTTTCATTGAATTCCTCATCATTTTCAGCTGCCTCCTTTCTACGTTCCTCAACCCCTTTATTATGTCCTTGTACTGCATTAATGAAATGAAACGCTCCCATCATATTAGCATGATCGGTCATTGCAACAGCATTCATCTTATTTTTTGCAGCAATTTGCACTAATCCTTTCACAGGAATGGTTGATTGTAATACGGAATATTGAGAGTGATTGTGTAAATGCGAAAATTGTGCTTCCTGTAAAGCAGTAAGATCCTGAACAATATTATCATTAGAAAAAATTGCTTCAGCTTCTTTTTCAATTCGCTTGCTTATTTTTTCAGACTCCTTTTTTAAATTGGAATGTTCTAATCCAATTACTTGAATTGTGTTTGGATTTTTAGCATCAAAACGTTCAAAATAATCAGCTGATACCCCTAATTCTTCTGTAGTATAATTTCTTTTACGTATTAATTCAAAAAAACAACGTGTAGTAGCTTCAACATCGGCGGTTGCATTATGTGCTTCACCAAATCCAACACCAAACAAATATAAATGCAACTCTGTAAGTGTAGGTAATTTAAACCGTCCTCCTCTACCTCCAGGGATCTCACATAATTTTGCTGTACGCTCGGTACACGTATCTAAAACTGGTGTTTCTTGTAAATTATTTTCTATTCCTAACCTATGGAATTCAGCTCCTATAATATTGTTATCAAAACCTACATTCTGTCCTACTACAAATTTTGCTTTTGATAAAGCAATATTGAATTTCTCCAACATTTCCTTTAAGCTTATACCTTGTTCATTTGCTAAAGCAGTAGAAATACCATGTATTTTTTCAGCATCATAGGGAATATTAAATCCATCAGCTTTCACCAAATAATCTTGGTGCTCAATACAATTTCCTAATTCATCATGTAATTGCCAGGCTATTTGAATACATCTTGGCCAATTATCAGAATCAGTTATTGGGGCATCCCAACGCTTTGGAAGCCCTGTAGTTTCAGTGTCAAAAATTAAATACATGCCCCAAATTTAAGCATAAAAACTATTGCAACTCCAATTGACTGATTGAAGTTGTGAACACTAAACAGATCACAACCATTTTTTAATGCACAAATAAGGGGGTATGTAAAGACATACCCCCTTCCCCCAAAAAAATCAACTTGTAGGTTTAAACCTAAAAACTAACTTATCACGAAAATAAATTGTCCTATTATTATTATTTTATAAAAAATGAGCCAAACTAAATATATTCGATGAAACAACAACAATCATCGGCTATATGTGTGTTTTAAGTCGAACCAAATAATTCACTGATCTACTATTGTTCTAAAAGTAAGGTTTATCCTTACTCCTTTTTTATACTTAGTTGGGGGCAATCTATGAAGCCAATTAGCCTGTGTTGTTCCTTTCATTACCAATAAACTACCATGACTTAACACCAATGATATTTTCTGTTTGGTTACTTTATGCTTAAATGCGAAGTTTCTTTCAGCCCCAAAACTCAATGATGCGATAGCCCCACATTTTTTTAGTTTCTTTTCGGCATCACTATGCCAAGCCATCCCCTCAGATTCATTATGGTATAAATTAAGTAAACATGAATTGAAGGTTTCACCTGTTTTTTCTTCTACCATTTTTTTTAACACTAACAACTCATCAGTCCACGAAAATGCTTTCTTCGTAGTGTTTGAATATGCATACTCAAAATGCTTATCTCCATACCAAGCAACCTTTCGTTTCGTAACAATTCTTTTTCCAAAAAGAATTGCTTCATCATTTTTCCAATCAATGCTTAATAACAATTTCTCAAAATAACTATCAGCCAATACTTTAGACATGATTACCCCATAATAATTCACCTCACCATCTTTTGGTAAAAAATTATAACTTTCGTCTATATCATTATTAAATAAATCCATTGTTGAAATTTATGTTCAATTTTATAGCCCCCTTAAGGCTTTATCTTCATTTTCAACTATTAACTTTAGAAAACTATACTCTATTAAAACAGCTTATTTCACGGTACTATTACAAAATTACTGCAAAAAAACTATAATCCATTTGCCATCTCAATAAAGCATTGTATATTTGCAAACTTATTTACAATTAATAACAGAAGGTCGTGAACCTTCAAAAATTAACACATTATGCCTGTTAAAATTAGATTACAAAGACATGGTAAAAAAGGGAAGCCTTTTTACTGGATCGTAGCTGCTGACTCAAGGTCAAAAAGAGATGGTAGATTTTTAGAAAAATTAGGAACTTACAATCCTAATGTAAACCCTGCACAAATTGACTTAGATATTGATGGTTCTGTTGCATGGTTAGGTAAAGGTGCACAACCTACTGATACTGCAAGAGCAATACTTTCTTACAAAGGAGTTATGCTTAAAAAGCACTTATTAGGTGGTGTAGCAAAAGGGGCTTTAACTGAAGAACAAGCCGAAGCAAAGTTTACTGCTTGGGTTGCTGGTAAAGAAGGTGAAGTTCAAGGTAAAAAAGATGACTTGGCAAAAGCGCAAGCGGATAGTGAAGCAAAAGCTTTTGAAGCTGAAAAAGCTGTTAATGAAGCAAGAATTGCTGCTGCAGCTCCTGTTCAAGAAGAAGAATAATATATGCAACTTAAAGATTGTTTCTACTTAGGAAAAATCGTTAAAAAGTATAGCTTTAAAGGAGAACTCCTTGTTAAATTAGACACGGACGAACCTGAAATCTTTAAAAATTTGGAATCAGTTTTTATTTCTTTACGAAATAATCTGATTCCTTTTTTTGTGGATAGTTGCAAACTTCACAAATCGCAATTACTTCGAATAAAGTTTGAAGATGTAGATACTGAAGAGGATGCTGAAGCTTTACTTAAATCTGATTTATACCTCCCTTTAACTGTTTTACCAAAACTAAGTGGAAATAAATTCTATTACCACGAAGTTACCGGTTTTACTATAGTAGATGAAAACTTTGGAGAGGTTGGAGTCATTGACAACATCAATGACGCTGGTGCTCAAGAATTATTTGTAATTGACAGAGATGGGACAGAAGTTTTAATCCCTGTAAGTGATGAATTTATCAAAAAAGTAGACAGAAACAATAAGCAAATTATCGTCAATACTCCAGAAGGATTGATTGACCTATATTTGGAAAATTAACACCTAGAGAGGTGGCCGAGTGGCTTAAGGCGCACGCTTGGAAAGCGTGTATACGTTTATAGCGTATCGTGGGTTCGAATCCCATCCTCTCTGCTAAGAATAGGGAAACAGATATGTTTCCCTATTCTTATTTTAAATATATTTGTTTTCTGCAAAAAAAGTGAGAAAAAACACATATCAGGCTTCCCTTTATTTTGCTCAATATTTCCTTTTTAGAACTTATAAAAGCCCATGAAATTAGTAATGGAATCACTCCAAATTTAAGTCAAAGATTAAAATAAGGCTAACACCATTAAGTTATATGAGGTTACATTCTGAAAATCAGAACGAATACACAACTCCCTGTACCTCCTTACACAAGAACATTTAAAATGATACGCCTTGAAACTAATAATTGGAGACAATTAAATTTTCCTAAAAACCTAAACATGTACACTAAGCAATTTAACATTAAGCCACTTGAAATACTGACGAAAGAGTAAAAGAAAATATTTACATATTCCTATAGGCCTAAAACCATTAAATAAAACAGAATAATCCCACTTTTCAACCCTTAAAATACCTCCCGCTCCCTTACATGTCTACTTATCTTTAACGATACTCTTATTTAACAGTATAGTCATGCTCATATTTAGCAACTTCAACACTAAACTCTTTGATACGTAATTTAAAAAGCGTTTCCAACTGCTTTCTATCTTCATCACGAATTGGGTCATTATGCTCATTAAGATACTTCAATTGAGAAATATAATGAGACAGAAGTACTTTTACATCTTTTAAAACCATAAGGAATCGTCTTAAATAATTTTTTCTAGTAAAACAGTTTCTATATAATTAGCTACACTTCTATTTTCCTTAACAGCTAATGCCTCTATTTTATTATACAAATCAATAGATAAACGTAGAGAAAATCTTTTTCTATCTACAGACTTATTTATAAATTTTGATCCGACTTTTGGTTTACTTGTCATACTAATAACTTTAAAAGTTTATTTTTGTTTTAAAGTGGTGCTCTTTTGACACCAAAAAATATACTAACAAGATAAATATAGTAAATATATTTGCGCATTGCAACAAATATGGACAATAAACTTACAACAATTAAAAAAAGATGTAATTATATTTCCGAGACATACGAGGTAAGTAAATCTGCTTTTTATAAAAAAATAGATATGAGTTCTGGTAGTTTTAGGGGAAACGCGATAAACACTCCTTTAAATTCAAATGCGATAGAAAAAATAATCGCCAATTATCCACAAATAAACGTATACTGGTTAATTACAGGGAAAGGAAATATATTAGAACACCCTACACTGAATGAAGATCGTAAGCAAATAAGTTATATTAATCATTCTTCTGACAATCCCCTATTGGTGGAGGAAGAAACTGAAAAAAAAACCTACATATCTCCTGATAAAAACAATAGAATAAGAGAACTGGAACAAGAAAATAAACATTTGAAGGAGATGATAGCATTAAAAGATGATATGATAGCAATATTAAAAAATGCTACAGGAAAAGCAGATTGTAAATAACAATTAAAAGTTTATAAATGAAATCCCCCTCCTTTTTTTTTAATCTTAAAAAGGGATAAGGAAACAATTATTAAAAGTCAACAAATGCTCAAATTTATTTGACACCAATTAAAGATTATTTTAACTTCACATTTTTAATTTTATACACCAATATAATGACAGAACTACTAACCTTAGACAGTCTTTTTACGCTATTCATGCTTGTATTACTACAAGCCGTTTTAGGGTTTGACAACTTATTATACATCTCTTTAGAATCCAAAAAAGCTCCAGAAGAAAAACAAAGTTTTGTTAGAAAAATGGGAGTTGGACTTGCTATTGTATTACGTATAGTATTACTGTTTGCTTTAATGTCCCTAATACAATATTTTCAAAACCCTTTCTTAAGTTTACATGATAACAATATTTTAGAATTTGAATTCAACGCACATAGCTTAATTGTCCTTGGAGGAGGTGTTTTTATCATCTATACTGCTATTAAAGAAATATGGCATATGATGTTGTTACGAGAACATGAAGAAACTGAAAAGAAAAAAATGTCTATCAATACCGTTATTATTTGGATTGTTATTATGAATTTAGTCTTTTCATTCGACTCAATATTAAGTGCCATGGCGCTAACCAGCGACATGGAATACACTAACCAATTAATTTTAATGACCATTGCCATTGTTCTTGGAGGTGTTTTAATGATTGTAATGGCTGATAAAGTATCTAACTTTTTACAAAAAAACAGAATGTACGAAGTATTAGGTCTGTTTATTTTGCTAATTGTTGGTGTTATGTTATTATCTGAAGGTGGGCATTTAGCTCACTTACATTTATTTGGAAATGCTATTACACCAATGAGCAAAACAACATTTTACTTCATCATTATCGTACTAGTTATTGTTGATATTGTCCAAGGAAGGTATCAGAAAAAATTATTATTTGAAAAAAGCAAGAACAATAATCATGAATAAACCTTTTGAATTTAAAGAGTTTTCCGTAGAACAAAACAGGTGCGCTATGAAAATTGGCACTGATGGTGTTTTATTAGGCGCATGGGCTTCAATTGATTATAAACCATTTTCAATTTTAGATGTAGGAACAGGAACTGGTGTACTTTCATTAATACTAGCTCAAAGAAGTAATGCTGAAACAATTGAAGCTATAGAGATTGATGATGCTGCTTTTGAACAAGCAACAGAAAACTTCGAAAATTCTCCATGGGGAGATAGACTTTTTTGTTACCACGCTGGGTTCAATGAATTTGTAGAAGAAATTGATGATAAGTACGATATGATTGTTTCAAACCCTCCATTTTATTCCGAAAATTATAAAACTGACAATCCACAAAGAGACCTCGCTCGATTTACCGACGCACTTCCTTTTAAACACTTATTATATGGTACCGCAAAATTATTAGGTGACAATGGGAAAGCATCGTTTATTATTCCTTTTACTGAAGAAGTAAATTTTATTTTATTAGCTGAAAAAACTGGTTTATACCCTAACAGGATTACCAGAGTTAAAGGATCAACTTCTACTGGAATAAAAAGAAGTTTATTAGAATTTTCATTTACCCAAAATAACATTGAGTATTCAGAACTTACCATAGAAACCAGCAGACATCAGTACACCAAGGAATACATTGAACTTACTAAGGATTTTTATTTAAAAATGTAACCTCAATAAATAACTGCTTAAAACTGTAATTAAAGATATAAAAGCACACCAGTACACACACTCAACTATAACCAACCACCGCTAAGATGAATTTAAAAAATAACATTTTCAAGTTGTTTTGTTACAATTCATTAGCTACATTTGCTTTCCGATATTTTTAATTTAAAACATGATTATACTGATATATTCAGTTTTTAATCACCCAACAATATAAAAATCAAGAAATGAAACCAGATCTATTTCAAGCCCCAGATTACTACCAATTAGATGACCTGTTAACTGAAGAACACAAGTTAGTTAGAGGAGCTGCCCGTGAATGGGTAAAGCGAGATGTATCACCTATTATAGAAGATTACGCCCAAAAAGCAGAATTCCCAAAACAAATCGTAAACGGTTTAGCTGGTATTGGTGCTTTTGGACCTTATATCCCTGAAGAATATGGAGGTGCTGGACTGGACCAAATTTCTTACGGTTTAATCATGCAAGAAATTGAAAGAGGAGATTCTGGAGTTCGTTCTACAGCATCTGTTCAATCTTCATTAGTAATGTACCCTATTTGGAAATATGGTAACGAAGTACAACGTCAAAAATACCTTCCAAAATTAGCTTCTGGCGAATGGCTAGGATGTTTTGGATTAACAGAACCTGATCACGGTTCCAACCCAGGAGGTATGGTGACTAATTTCAAGGATATGGGCGACCATTATCTTTTAAATGGAGCTAAAATGTGGATTTCTAACGCACCATTTGCACAGGTTGCAGTAGTATGGGCAAAGAATGAAGAAGGGCGTATACATGGCTTAATTGTAGAACGTGGAATGGAAGGATTTACTACACCAGAAACGCACAACAAATGGTCATTAAGAGCTTCTGCTACAGGTGAATTAATTTTTGACAACGTTAAAGTTCCTAAAGAAAACTTATTACCAAACAAATCAGGACTAGGTGCTCCATTAGGATGCTTAGACTCTGCTCGTTACGGTATTGCTTGGGGAGTTATTGGAGCAGCAATGGACTGTTATGACACTGCTCTAAGATACTCTAAGGAACGTATCCAATTTGGAAAGCCAATTGGACAATTCCAATTACAACAAAAAAAATTAGCTGAAATGATTACTGAAATTACAAAGGCCCAATTATTAACTTGGCGTTTAGGAGTTTTACGTAATGAAGGGAAAGCAACATCTGCACAAATTTCTATGGCCAAACGAAATAACGTTGATATGGCTATCAATATTGCTCGTGAAGCACGTCAAATGCTTGGAGGAATGGGAATTAGTGGAGAATATAGCATTATGCGCCACTCTATGAATTTAGAATCTGTAATTACATATGAAGGAACTCACGATATTCATTTGCTTATTACAGGGATGGATGTTACAGGGTTAAACGCTTTTAAATAAGAAAACACCTTTAAGTCAATATAAAAAAAGCTCCTTAAGTAGGAGCTTTTTTTATACCTTTAAGTCATTAATACATATTCAATGTCATCAAACTCTAGACTTACAAGAGCATACCAACAAGCTAAAGTAATTGAATTTACTAAAAAAGATAAATTCATCCTTTTTAGCGACTGCCATCGAGGGGATAATAGTTTTGCTGATGACTTTGCTAACAACAGAAACATATATGCTCACGCAATTCAATATTATTATGAAAATGGATTTCAATATTGCGAATTAGGTGATGGTGATGAATTATGGGAAAATAGATCATTTAAAACCATATTTAACGCCCATAAAAACATTTATGAGTTGTTAAAAAAATTTCATTTAGAAAACAGAATGCATTTAATTTGGGGGAACCATGATATGGTATACAAAAACCCTAATTATGTAAAGAAACACCTATCCACTTTCTTCGACCTGAAGACAGGTAAAGAAGAAGTATTGTTTCCTGATTTAAAATATCATGAAGGGATTGTTTTAAGAGACACTAATACTTGTAATGAAATATTCTTAGCGCACGGACATCAAGCAGATTGGTGGAATTATATTTTTTGGAAATGGAGCAGGTTATTTGTTCGCTTATTATGGAAACCATTACAAATAATGGGGATATCAGACCCTACAAGTCCCGCTAAAAATTACAAGGAATTAATTAAAATTGAAAAAAAGATTAAAAAATGGATCATCAAGAATAATAACTTAATAACTGTTGTTGGCCATACACACAGACCTCGTTTCCCAAAACCTGGAGAAATTCCTTTATTTAATGACGGAAGTTGCGTACACCCCAGGAGTATTACCGGAATAGAAATTGAAAATGGAACATTATGTTTGATCAAATGGCATGTTGACACCAAAAAAGATGGTACACTTCAAATTATAAGAACAATTTTAGAAGGTCCGAAACCTATCACAGCATATAAAATAAGAGAATGCTAAAATAAAAAACAAGTACTACCTTTGTAAGAATATTCTTAGCATAATCAAAACATTTAATAGATAACCAATAAAAAAATGACAGTATTAAAAACTATTTTATACTTTTCAATTTTTAAACATCCGCTTACTGAAGATGAACTATTTACATATACGAATATAAATTCTATTATCGATTTACGAAAAGAATTAAAAATTCTACTTTCAAAAAAAATCATCTTTAAGATTAATAATTTTTACCTAGATCGAAATGAGCCTGAATTAATAAACAGGCGGTTAATAGGGAATAAAATGGCTAAAGAGATAATGCCTAAAGCATTAAAAACTTCTAATTTTATTGCTAAGTTTCCCTACATAGAATGTGTTAGTTTATCTGGAGCACTCTCTAAGGGGTATTATGATGATGATGATGGAGATTTTGACTTTTTTATTATAACAAAACCTAACCGATTATGGATTGCAAGAACACTACTAATACTATACAAAAAAATATTTTTACTAAACTCTAAGAAATATTTCTGCGTCAATTATTTTATTACTAGTGATCATTTAGAAATTTCAGAACAAAATAGGTATACAGCAACAGAAATTTTGACACTTATACCTACACATGGAAAAGATGTTTTTATTCAATTTTTAAATGCAAATAATTGGGCTAATGGTTTTTTCCCAAATAAAAAACATGTTAATATTCCACTAATAAAAGATGTTAAAAAACCATATATTTCGAAATTAACACAAACCCTATTTAACACTAAACTAGGGGCATTTTTAGATAAATTTTTTCAAAAAATAACGCTAAAAAAGTGGACTCTTAAATTTAATTATTTAGAGCAAGAAGATTTTGATATTGCAATGAAGTCTACTAAAAGTGTATCAAAACATCATCCGAAAAACTTTCAAAAAAAAGTAATTGATCAATTGAATGAAAATTACAAGAAAATAAAAAAACGTTATAACCTGGAATTAGCACAAGAGCATGCTTGATATTGTATTTTCACATTCATACTATTATAAATTTGACGTAAAACAGTGGAATAACAAAACACCATATCCGCCGTTAGGAACTTTATACGCTGCATCGTATTTAAGAGAAAATGGATACGAAGTTGGCGTCTTTGATGCTAATCTATTAGACGACCCAAAAACCATACAGCCATATTTAGAAAAACAGCGCCCAAAAACATTTGTACTTTATGATGATGGCTTTAATTATCTTACTAAAATGTGCTTAACCACAATGCGTGAAGCTGCGTTTGAGATGATTAAAATTGCTAAAAAATTAAATTGTCATATTATTGTTTGTAGTTCGGACTCAACAGATCATTATGAAAAATATTTAACTGCTGGGGCAGATTATGTCATTCAAGGTGAAGGTGAAATAAGTTTAAAAGAATTAGTTGATGCATTAACAAATAATGAAGACACAACAACTATAAAAGGACTTGTTTTTGAAAGAAATGAAGAGGTTGTTAAAAACCCAAAACATTCTGTTCTTCGTGACTTAGATAAATTACCCATGCCTGCTTGGGATTTAATAGATATTGAAGCATATCGAAAAATTTGGGAATCTGGCGGAAATGAATTCACCCTAAATATTGCTACAACTCGTGGTTGCCCTTTCAAGTGTAATTGGTGTGCAAAACCAATTTACGGGAATCGTTATAATTCACATTCGCCTGAATATATTACAAAACATATCAAATATCTTAGTCATACATATGGTGTCAATCGATTTTGGATGTGCGATGATATTTTTGGATTGAAACCAAATTGGGTACAAAATTTTAACAGAGAACTTAAAAAAGAAAAGCTTTCTATAACGTATTATATTCAAAGTAGGGTAGATTTATTACTTAAGGAGGATACAATAAATGCCCTAGTAGAAAGTGGGTTAGAGGAAGTTTGGGTTGGAGCAGAAAGTGGTTCACAAGTTATTTTGGACGCTATGGACAAAGAAATCAAAGTAGCGCAAATTTATGAAGCTACTCGCCTATTAAAAGAAAAAAATGTTCGAGTAGCATTCTTTATTCAGTTTGGGTACTTAGAAGAAACTATAGCTGATATTAATAAAACAATACAAATGATTAAGGAATTAGTTCCTGATAATATTGGAATTTCAGTTTCTTACCCACTACCAGGAACAAAATTTTATCAAAAAGTAAAAGACGATTTAAAACTAAAAGCTAATTGGACAGATTCTGACGACTTAGCTATGATGTTTAAAGGGACATACAATACCGAGTTTTACAGAAAATTACAACGATACGTTCACAAAGAATATCGTAAAAGTCAAGGAATACATTACCTAAAACACTTAAATATTGGAAAATTCAAATCTATCTTAAAATTAACGTATTACATTCCAAGTGCTTTTTATGATAAATTACTCTTAAAAAAGTTAGTAAAATAACACCTATATTAGTCTTTTCAAATTCATATATGAAAACTGATTTCGACTTATCGGCTAGACAATACGACACTGTTTTTACATTTTCAGAAATAGGAAAAGCACAGCGAAATCGTGTGTTTAACCATCTAAATCCTTTGTTAAATCAGGGAGTAAAACTTTCTATTTTAGAACTAAACTGCGGTACTGGAGCAGATGCTATTGCATTTGGGAATTTAGGGCATCATGTTATCGCTACTGATATTTCTGAAGGAATGATCAATACTGCTAATGCAAAAGTACATCCTGATAATGTGACATTTCAAGTACAAGATATTAATACACTTACTAGGAATTCATTTGACAAAAAATTTGATGTAATCTTTTCAAACTTTGGAGGATTAAATTGTTTATCAAAAAATCAGTTAGCTGCTTTTTTAGAAAAATCTGTTGACTTGCTAAACCCAAACGGAAAGCTAATCATGGTAATCATGCCAAAAAACTGCTTTTGGGAACGCACTTACTTTACTCTCAAAGGAGAATTAGAAAAAGCAAAAAGAAGAAATACCAACGAAAGTGTAATTGCAAATTTAGATGGAGTTGGCATTGAAACTTGGTATTACAATCCTGAGGATATTATATTGCTAACAAATAAATTATATACACTGGAAAACGTAACTCCAATTGGACTAACAATTCCTCCTTCATATCTTGAAAAATCTATTTTAGCGCAAAAACCGTTATTATCCATTTTCAAAAGTATTGACAATATAATAACCAGTTCATTTTGGGCAAGGTATGCAGATCATTTTTTAATTGAATTAACTAAAAACCAGCAATTAGCATAAATTGAGTATTATACTTACACATAGTTATTATTTATTTGAAGATCCAAAAGAGCAAATGATCATGAAGCCATATGCTCCGCTTGGAATTCTTTATATTTCTTCATACTTAAATAAAAATTCAATAGAAAATTATGTCTATGATTCTACTTTTTACTCTAAAGAAGCACAACTTAATTTTATTGCTAAAAAACAGCCTAAAGCAATTGCTATTTACACCAATTTAATGACAAAAATAAATGTTATTAAACTCGTTAAAATATTAAAAAATGAAGCTAAATATGGTTTCCCTAAAATTATTTTAGGAGGACCAGACATTACCTATAATTGTAAAAATTATTTAAGTACTGGAGTAGATTTTTTAATTATAGGAGAAGGGGAACAAACTACTTTAGAAGTATACAACGCTATTACCAATAATCAAGATTATAGCGAAATTCATGGAATTGCTTATTTAGAAAAAGATGGAAGCCTTACAAAGACCCCTTCCCGTATGCGAATGAAAAGCCTTAAAGAATTACCTTTGCCAAATAGAGCTGCAATTCCTATTGATAAATATTTAGAAACTTGGAAAACACATCATGGAAAAAGCTCTATGACTGTTAGTACCCAGCGTGGTTGCCCATATACATGTAAATGGTGTAGTACCGCTGTCTATGGGCAAAGTTACAGAAGAAGACCTCCAGATTTGGTTGCAGCAGAATTGAAAATATTAAAAAACACCTACAATCCAGATAGTATTTGGTTTGTAGATGATGTTTTTAGTGTCAGTCATAAATGGATTGAACAATTTCATGAAGAAGTCATCAAACAAGATGCGATAATTCCTTTTGAATGTATCACAAGAGCTGAACGTTTAAATGATGATGTATTACAGCTTTTAAAAGAAGCCGGTTGTTTTAGAATTTGGATTGGAGCAGAAAGTGGTTCTCAAAAAATAATTGATGCTATGGACCGTCGTGTAGATGTAAATGTAGTAAAAACTGCCATTCAAAAGACCAATGCTTTAGGAGTGGAAACAGGAACATTTATTATGGTTGGATATCCTGGAGAAGACGAAGGGGATATTATAGAAACTATTGATTATTTAAAAGCAGCCAATCCAACACATTTTACAATAACAGTTGCATACCCAATAAAAGGAACTTCATTGTATAACGAAATTAAAGATAAAATTACCGTGCAACCAAACTGGGAAACATCTACAGATAGAGAAATTGATTTTAAAAGAACATATTCTAGAAAATTCTACAACTATGCAGTTAGACGTATAGTAAATGAAGTGAATTATAATAAAGAATTACTAAAAGGAGAACATAAAAGTTTGTTAAAATCTTTCAACCTCAAAACGAAGTCCATTTTAGCGCAAATAGGAATGAAATTATACAAAGGATAATGGACTTTAGTACTATACCACAAAAGGATAATATTTTTTACCTCACTGAAGAACAATCTGATTTTTCAAATGCTTATGTTAAAGTTCGTAAAAAAGAAAATCGTATTCTTACTGATGAAGAAATTGCTATATTACCTTATCTAAAAAAACATGAATGGCCACTTAGAGAAAAATCTACAGAACGTTTTTTACAATATATCGCTGCTAAAAATAAACCGTTACACATTCTTGAAATCGGTTGTGGAAACGGTTGGTTTTCGCATAAAATAGCAATACTTGCTAAAAAAAATAAAATCGTTGGGCTGGATGTAAATAGTCAAGAATTAAAACAAGCTACTCGTGTGTTTCAAAAAGAAAATCTATACTTTATCTATGGAGATATTTTTAAAATCAAAGGAACACTTAAGCAGCAATTCGATATTATTGTTTTAAATAGCGCCGCTCAATATTTTCCTGATTTTAAAGCATTGCTTAATACATTACTCACTTTTTTAAAGCCCGAAGGAGAAGTTCACATCATAGACAGTCCTTTTTATAAAACTTCTGAAATTGAAAACGCAAAACAAAATACGCTAACCTATTATACTAATTTAGGCTTTCCAGAAATGTCAAAAAACTACCATCATCATGAGGTAAGTAAAATTGCTGATTTTGACATATTATATGAATACAAACGAAACATTATTAATAAAATTTTAAGGAAAAAAGATTCTCCCTTTTCTTGGTATCGATTAAAAAAAAATAACTCTAAATACATTTATAAAGATAATTACTACATAAATATTTGAAATGATTTCAACCTATTCTTATGTAAAAAATATTGAATCGAAACTTTCAATACACCCAAGCCATAAATTACACTTTGTTTAAAATTAATAGAAGAGCTTTCATTTATATAAGTTATTGGACATGTAATATCCCCTATTTAGAATCCTTTATTAAAAATCTAACACAACATTTGATTGTCAAAAATAAAGTCATCTGAATTGTACTCCAATGAAACTGTATTCAATACTTCTTTAAAATGCTCAACGCCTATTTTTCTAGCGACAGCTAATGTTTCATCTGTACTGTTATTATCAACCAGAACAACATCGTCTACAATATCAAAAAGGAATTTATTGATACTGTTTGTCTCCATGTTTTAGAAACGTTATTCGCCAGTAAAACCATTACATTTTTTTGTTGTTAATCATTTTTTGGATGATAAATAAATATATATTCTACAGTTACTGATTTTTTTTTAAAAAAAACTTTCTAAAATATCCAGTATTAAAAATAATGGCAAAGTAATTCCTGCAAGTAAAACATGTAATCCAATTAGAAATAAACCACCCTTACTATAGGTACTTTTTCATTCGTTTTTAAATAATTATGTTTTTTTGAAAATATATTTAAACTAAATATATCCATAAGGATTCTGCTCCCAAGAGGTATAGCGTTCTCATTGAACTTCTAACCCTTCATATTTCATCATTCTTTTAAAATTTTTGAAACAAAATTACTTGTATCTTTATAATGTAAAAACTTACAAGATTGTCAGATAATTAAGATACATAAAAAAATATTTTGAAAATTCAACAACTTATACCTTATAAATTCAGTTTCTTTTTAGGAATACCTGTTTTAATCTTTTTAACTTTACAGTTACTTGGTTTTGATGGTTTGTACGGACAAGATTCTTATGAGTATTTACGGTATACCAAAGCTATTCAACAATATATTATTTCAGGAATACATCCTGGCACTTTTTATTGGCCGGTACTTTACCCTTTCACAGGAAGCCTCCTTGGCTTTGGCAACTCAGCTTTAGGACTTCATTTTTTAGCCTGTATTAGTATTACTATTAGCGCTATTTATCTTTTTAAAACTCTTCAATTATTATATCCCAAAAATACTAATACTAATTTTTATTACATTTTTACTTTCGGGTTGCTCTCTCCTTATTTCTTAAAATCAGGATTAGTAGTAATGTCTGAAATGATGGCAACAATGTGCATTGTTTTGATGTTTTACCATTTTTTGAAATCATATCACAGGCAAACTTCATTTATTTTAGTATTCTTTTTTGCTACTTGTGCTTTAATGACACGCTATGCTACTTTAGTGATTACATTCCCTGTCATTCTAACATCACTTTATTTTATTTTCAAAAAACGTATTTTTAAGGATCTTATAATTGGAGGAATTCTAAGTTCGTTAGTTTGCATTCCGTTCATCATTTTACAATGGGACAACCTTTTTGGAGGAACTTCAAATTATTTCCTTAATTCCTGGTCACCAGAATACTATTTAAAATCTAATTATATTACTGTAGATGGGATACAATCATACCGTTTTCCTAATTTAATATTTGTATTGTATGTTTTTATACATCCTGGGTTTATTTTTATAGGATTGTTATTAGCGTTCTTTACAACCATAAAAAACAAAATTTCATTTTCTTTTTCTCAAAATATTTTTGCAATTTCTATTGGATTTTATTTGCTTTTTTTAGCTGGAATCCCATTTCAAAACATCAGAGTACTTGGGCTTATATTTCCAATAGTTTTATTATTCTTTTACCCTGCTTTTATTGAATTTATACAACTTAAATGGCTTCAAAAGTATATTACAGCTATTACTATTACAACAATAATAGTTCAGTTAGTTTTTTTTGGAGGGACATTTAAAAATGTATATAAAAGAACATTGTTTGAAAAAGAAATGTGTGCAACTATTACACCTTATCAAGGAAATACATTATACGGCTTTGATTATGATATTGCTATAAAAGGTAGAGGTTTAATTTTCGATTTTAAAAACATGTATGAAATATTGTATGATGACTTTAAAATTAATGACCTTGTATTATTCAACCCTACCAAACTAGCAAAACAATGGAAAGGGAAAAACCCTATAAAAAATTGGAATCGCATTGAACAATCATATCAACTTAAAGTTTTAGAGAAATTTAAAGATGGTTGGTATTTATACCAAATCACTTCAAAAAAATAATGACTCCTTTAACCAAATATGGCAACGCACGTTTTAATAATCGTTTATTTTCGAAGACATCTTTTGAAAAATTAATTTAATATATTACCACACACTATGATGTTATTTCACTTGATGATTATTTCCAGGAGAAGTTTCAGTAAAATACTTTGAACCTAGCGCTAACAATTGTATATTTCTTTTCACTATGATTTTTTAAACGAACATATATACCAACAATACATGCCATCAATTTTTTTAAATAAAATTCTTTTAAAACTTGAAAGAATAATTGGGCTTTCATTATTTAATAGAAAAATCTATAAAAAAATTCAATATACATTTGGTGATTTATTAGAGGATCAACACATCTATACAACAAACAAAGATATAGTCTATATAAGCTTTTTAAAACAACATCCTGAATTCATTAAAAATCATAATTTAGTATTTACGAATAAAAAATGGGATAAAAATAATCTTTGAAAACAGTTGTACAACATATCGTTTTTTTAACACCTGGATTTCCTGAATCAGAAAAAGATTCTACTACAATTCCTGCATTACAAGTATACTTAAAGAACTTACGCTGTACTTTACCAAATACTAAAATGACGGTGTTGACTTTTCAGTTTCCTTTTTCTAAAAAAGAATATGAGTGGAATGGCATTCAGGTAATTCCGTTTAATGGAAAAAATAAGCGTTTTAAAAAAATATGGATATGGAAAAAGGTATTACTGAGGTTAAAGAAAATACATAAAGAAAACCCAGTAGATAATTTACATAGTTTTTGGATTGGAGAATGTTCCATGGTTGGAGGACGATTTGCGAAAAAGCATAACATTAACCATTTAGTAACAGTCATGGGGCAAGATGCACTTGCTGGAAATACATACGTAAAGTATCTTAAAAAATCTGACGCAAAAATCGTGACTCTTTCTAAAAATCACCAAGCGAAATTATTAGAAAATCACAGGTTAAATTCTATTATAATTCCATGGTTTTTAGACACTACATCATTTCCAAAACTACAAAAATCAGCGATTGATATTTTAGGTGTTGGCTCATTGAACAGTATTAAAAATTATACTCTTTTTATAGAAATCGTTGCCGAAGTAGTAAAAATATACCCCAATTTAACCGTTGAAATTATTGGAGAAGGAACATATCGTGCACAATTAGAAGAAAAAGTTCAGAAGTTGAGTTTACAGCATACTATTAAACTCGTTGGTAAACTTTCACGTAAGAACGTACTCAAAAAAATGACAGAAGCTTCAATATTGTTGCACACGAGTACGTACGAATCTTTTGGATTTGTATTTCTAGAAGCTTTATATTCTGGAATGCAAATTGTTTCTCACGATGTTGGAATTGCAGAAAGTCAAAAATCATGGGCTATTTGCAATAATCAAAAAGAAATAATTGATGCTTGTTCATCCTTTTTATTGTCAAGCAATGAATATAAAAAACGTGTTATCGTCTATACAGCACATGAATCAGTTTCCGCTTATATAAGATTATATCATGAATAAATTAATTTTGATAGCTATTAATATGATCCGCGGGTTTTCCAGTCCGTTTTTTAATTTTTTGATTGCAATTTTTGGAGTCAAAATATTCGGGAAAAATGATTGGGGAGAATTAATTAATGTAATACTTTGGGTTTTCCTTTTTGTTTTTATATTAGGTTGGGGAAATAAAGAATATTTGATTAGAAAATATAGCCAACAGCCTTCAAAAATATATCATGCATTTTATTCCAATTTTTTAAGTAGAAGCTTGTTACTTCCTATTTCATTGCTTCTGATATTCTTTTTTCCATATCCAATTTCTATTTATTGTATTACACTAGTTGTATTAATGCATACTTATAATGCCTTAGATAGTTTAGTGATATATCATCAAAAATTTGGAGCACAATTCATAACAGAACTCCTTGCTTTTGTAATTATTTTTAGCAGCATTTTTTACTGTAATGATTTTAATCTCGTTGTTTTTTTACGACTATATTGCCTGGCTTTTCTATCTAAAATTACAGGGCTGATTATTTCATTAAAACTCTGGGAACAAAAAATTACTTTTCAACTTTCATTAAAAGAATTTAAAGAAGCTTTTTCATTTTTCATGATTGCCTTTAGCGGTTGGATTGCTTCTAAAATTGATATTTATATTGTAGATTTTTATTTACCCAAAGAACAACTCTCTGAATATCAATTGTTAATTACAGCTTTTTTAATGCTACAATCCTTAGGAGGATTAATTATTATTCCATTTACAAAACACATTTACAGAACATCAGACGCTACAATACATAAAATACAAAAAATACTATATCTTATTGCTATTCCTTTAGTTACTATAGGGACTTTAGGTATTTGGATTATTATGGAACAATTTGTTCAATTAAATCTAAACTACACCTTTTATATTTTAGGAAGTCTTATTGCTTTGCCATCATTTTTCTATACAATAGACATTATGATGCTGATGAGAGTACACCAAGAACGAAGAGTCATTACAATAACTCTTATTGGTTTTTTAATTAGCTTTATATTGATTTTGCTCTTAATTCAAGAATATCAAATTTTTGGCGTACTACTAAGTATTTGTATAAGTCAGTTTATAATACTTACCATATATAAAACAAAACGAGTAAACACCATAGTTAATTAACTCTTTATCTGTCCAAAGCAAATATAGCCCTTTTAAAAAAACATCCACCATGTGAAATTATACTATATTTGATTAAAAAGATGTATCAATACCTCCTTTAAAAATGAAACAGAATAAGCTTAAATTTATTTCCATTACAATAGGACTAGTTATTAGCTTTTTTTTAGCAGAAGTTGTTACAAGGATTTATTTTTTTGGCGGAGCTGCTTTTTCTTACTCAAAAACCAATTCGTTTGGTATTTTAGATAATTCTGGATTGCTTAAATATTCAACTACAGAAGGTTTAATTTATGAATTACTTCCTAACTTAGATACAAAATATAAGTTGGTTGATTTCCGCACGAATCAAGAAGGTTTTCGAGATAAAAATCATGCTTTAGAAACTTCTTCAAGAAAAGTAGCAATATTAGGAGACTCTTTTACTATGGGGACAGGTGTTGCTGAAGAAGATCTTTATGTGCAACAAACAAAAAAATTATTATCAGAGAGTGATACTAAAAACAGCTATGAATTTTTTAACTTTGGCGTTTCAGGTTATGCGTTAAACAATTATATAAACATATTACAAAAAAACACTTTAAAATACCAACCAGATTTAGTTGTTATTGGATTTTGTGCAGCTAATGATCATTATGAGCTTGGAAATGATTTTTCATTAGATGATTTTAAGATTAAACCCAAGAAAAATGTGTTCTGGGATTCCTATTTAAAAAAATTAATTCAGATTAAATTACGAAAAAAACAAGCTCCGATTATTTATCAATCTACGCAGATGAAGTATGTCAACAAACAATTTGAAGAGCTTCAAAAACTTCTAAAAGCACACAATATCAAAGGAATTATTCTTTATATGGATTTAGTGTATGACGCTATAAGGGTTTCAAAAATAAAAGAGCTAGCCTTGCAAAATGATTTATTATTTTTAGATACTTCACATTGTTTTAAAAATAAAGATTTAAATCAATATATTTTAAATAAATTGGATCCGCATCCAAACAATAAGGCAAATATTATTTTTGCTAAACAGTTAAAAGATTTTATTTTGAAACATGAACAGGTAATATTTAATAACTAATGGGAAGAAAAATTGTTATATTCAACCCAAGGAGTGCTAATGCAAAGCATCGTTTACCAAATACAATAATCCAGGTTGGTGCAGCTATTCATGGAAAATATGACTATGTTTTTGTAGATGGAAACATGGAAACTGATCCTTGGCAAACCATTTCAAATTATTTTAAAACTGGTGAGTTTAAGTATTTTTGTTCAACAGTAATGCCTGGCCCACAATTAAAACAAGCTATTCCGTTTACAAAAAAGGTAAAAGAATATTATCCTAACGCAATTACAATTTGGGGAGGTTATTTTGCCTCTAATCAGTATAAGGTATCCCTAAAATCAGGATATGTAGATTATATTATCAGTGGGCCTGGAGACAATACATTCCCTAAATTATTAGATGTTTTAGAGGGTAAAAATGATGAAAATATAACCTTAATTCGCAATCTGATTTATAAAGATGAAAATGGTAAGGTTATACAGACTGTAAAAGAAAAATTGCTAGATCAGGATTCTTTACCACCATACCCATATGAATATTTCAATACTTTTTATCCTTTAGAAAAATATCTTGCTAAAACATTTATGGGCCAAAAAACCTTTGCATACCATTCTAGTATGGGGTGTCCGTTTTCATGTTCTTTTTGTGCTGTAGTGCCCATTTATAATGCAAAATGGAAAGCAAAAACTGCAAAAACTATATATAAAGATGTTAAATATTTTAAAAACAACTATGGTATCGATGCTATAGAGTTTCATGACAATAACTTCTTTACCTCTAAAAAACGTGTGTTAGAATTTTCTAAACTAGTGATGGAGGATAATATAGAATGGTGGGGGGAAGGACGTATTGATACTATTAATAAATACTCTGACGAAGATTTACGCTTGATGCGAAAAGCTGGATGCAGAATGATGTTTTTAGGAGCAGAAACAGGGAATGATGAAGTGTTGAAACAGATGAATAAAGGTGGAACGCAATCTGGACAAATGATAAAGGATTTTGTGAAACGTATGAAAGATGTAGCTATTATTCCTGAATTATCGTTTGTATTAGGATTACCAGGTCCTGATGAGAAAAAAGTATATGAGCAAATTCTTTGGGATATTAATTTTATTCGCGAGATAAAAGAAATCAACCCAAATACAGAAATTATCATTTACTTATATAGTCCTGTGCCAACTGAAGGATCTGAACTTTACCAACAAATTATAGACGCTGGGTTTTCATTCCCTGAAACTTTAGAGGAATGGATTGACCCTAGTTGGGAGAAATTTGATTTACGAAAAAACCCATTAACACCTTGGTTAAAACCATATATGATAGATGAGATTAAAAATTTTGAAACCGTCTTGAATGGTTATTATCCAACAGTTTCTGATTTCAGAATTAAGGGGTATAAAAAATGGATGTTACGTATTACTTCTGGTCTTCGTTTTAAATATAAAATCTACAAGTTTCCATATGAAATTAAGGTTATGCAGAAAATTTGGAAATACCGCCAACCTGAAGTAGAAGGTTTTTATTCTGAATAGTATCATATGCGAAATTTTTTTAAGAAAATAATATTCCCCCTTTTCAAAATTGGTTTTGATAAATATTACAAAAAACCAAGAAAATACACGTACGAGAGCATTGAAGTATTAGTGCATCCTGAAGTTTTCCCACCTCATTTTACCATTAGCACTAAAATATTACTCGACTTTTTAAAACCTCTAGATTTAAATAATAAACTTTTTTTAGAACTGGGATGTGGTTCAGGAATCATTTCATTGTTTGCTGCATCTAAAAAAGCGATTGTGACTGCATCTGACATCAATAAAGTTGCCATTGATGCATTGAAAAAAGCTTCCATTCAAAATAATTTAAAGCTAACTATTCTGTATTCAGATTTGTTCGATAAAATTAAACAACAAACTTTTGATTATATCATTATTAATCCGCCTTTCTACCCAAAAACACCACAAAACGATAAAGAACGTGCTTGGTTTTGTGGGGGGAATTTTGAATATTTTGAAAAATTATTTATGCAAATACCACAATATATTGCACCAAACATATGGATGATTTTATCGGAAGATTGCGAAATAGAATACATTAAAAAGCTGGCTATTAAAAACGGGCTTACATTTGAATTAATTTTAGAAAAAAGTGTAATACTTGAGAAAAACTATATTTTTAAAATTAAAAAAAGCATATAGCTTTACAAACAACTTCTAGAAACATACTGCTGGATATTTTTAAATTATAGCCATTATATAGTTTAGCTTCCAACAACTACGAGGAAAAAACAAAACTTACAAAAGCGTTAACTATACGTTATAATTTTGAAGCTTTTCATTTTTTACAACCTGTAATACCAATTAAATTTCAAGATGCACAATTAAATAGTTTCTTTTAAATCTATTTATCGTTTAAAAATAAAGCCCTTTTTTAGTCAAAAGGATTCGGGAGCTTTATCTGACAGTTAAAAAACGTTTTAAATATCACTTAAAAAGTTGAGATTGTAAAAATTCACTTAATACATAGTTCCCATAGTAATTAGTATGCGGATCATTTATATAATATAGTCGGGAAGTTGGAGCGTCTTTAGAATGAAAGAACTGCAAA